>ENA-OUVC01000030-OUVC01000030.1-marine-metagenome-genome-assembly--contig:-NODE-30-length-105244-cov-3.637358_pt1 | contig 105244 bp, 89 predicted proteins | sample MGYA00248622_ERZ508571 | MGnify/ENA primary metagenome ERZ508571 (study PRJEB26236, sample SAMN06267175) | marine metagenome | isolation source: Columbia River Estuary | place: USA:Columbia River... | reverse complement strand
ATTACATCCACCTCTTATCTTTGCACACTCTTTAGGGAGCTTAGCTCAGCTGGTTTAGAGCATCTGCCTTACAAGCAGAGGGTCGGCGGTTCGATCCCGTCAGCTCCCACACTGAAGATCAAGGGGTTATGAAAGTAACCCCTTTTTTTATTTGAGTATGCCACCTTCTGTAAAAAAAATAGTTTTTCCACTCCTGGCAATATTGCTCAGTATTTCACTGGGCTTATTGACGGGAGAACTAGTGATTAGAACTTTGTATCAAGATAAAATAGTTCTGTTCCCTCGTTATTTCACAGACCGCTGGTATGGCGAGTTCCATTTAAGAAGGATGAGGCCTGATATGAAGTTTACACACCGAAGCGTAGATGGGGTATTCCATTTCAAAACAAATGATCAGGGATTCAGAAATGATACTGTGATCCCTTATACAAAGCGACCTGGTGAGGTGCGGGTGCTTGTTTTGGGGGATTCTCATACGTTTGGTTACGAAGTCAACCAATCTGAAACTTACGCTGCTGTTGCTGAACAGCTGCTGAGAAAACAAGGCTTAGATGCAACCGTCATAAATGCCGGATTATCGGGAACGGGCACAGGCGAGCAATTAGTTTTCCTGGAACAGGAAGGGTATAAATTCCAGCCTGATTATGTTGTGATTGGGTTTTTTGAAAATGATTTTGACGATAATCAAAAAGCTGGCTTTTTCAGTGTATCCAACGATTCTGTACAGTTGGTTAGAAAGGAGCATTTACCGGGTATCAAAGTTCAAAATTTTATTTATCAATTTAAGTTTATTCATTGGCTGAGTGAGCATTCCTATCTCTACAATTTTGCATTTAATACTGTTTGGGATTTTTTTAAAGTGTTGTCCTCAAAAAGAGGCAAACCCTCGGAAGTTGAACAGGTAACGGTAGGATCACTCAAAATTAGCTTAGCCGATCAGACACTTGAGAAAATGTTGTTAAAAAGATTGTATCAGCACACCAGATCTTATGCTAAGCTGGCTATTTTGGATATTCCCACTTTTATGGGGCAGTCTTCAGTTCCTCCAGGCATGGAAGGAGATTTTTATGCCAACGCTGATACGTTTTACCATTATCCACCCCGTCAATCAGTTTTCAAGCGCGCTGGTAATACGCATGTACCACATGGGCAGCAGCATATTTCTGCTAGCACACATCGTATTTTTGGAGAGCAGATCGCGGCGTATATTGCAGGAGCGCGAGCGCAGCAACCATGAAGAAAATATTAGGAATTTCTGCTTTTTACCATGATTCTGCTGCCGCATTGGTTGTGGATGGAAAAATTGTAGCCGCAGCACAAGAGGAACGATTTACTCGCATTAAACATTCCTCTGCATTTCCGTCACACGCTATTCGTTATTGCCTCGAGGAAGGGGGTGTTACTATTGATGAGTTGGATGCGGTTGTGTTTTATGACAAACCTTTGCTCAAATTTGAGCGCTTACTTCAAACATACTATGCTTTTGCCCCTAAAGGATTAATCTCTTTTTTAAAAGCGATTCCTGTATGGCTCGACGAAAAACTCTTTTTGAAAAAGAAAATTTATGATGGTCTTCGTCAAGTTGAACCCTATCAGAAAAATAAGCTTCGTCTTCTTTTTACGCCTCATCATTTATCACATGCAGCAAGTGCCTTCTATCCCTCAGGTTATCAGAAAGCGGCAGTATTAACCATCGATGGAGTGGGAGAGTGGAGTACAGCTTCTATTGGTATAGGGGATGGAGCTTCTCTTACTTTAATTCGCTCGCTGCACTTTCCTCATTCTGTAGGGTTACTTTATAGCGCGTTTACGTACTACTTGGGATTCACTGTCAACTCTGGTGAATACAAGTTAATGGGTCTTGCGCCTTATGGTAATCCACACGCAGCGGAGACTGCGCGATTCAAAGAGTTGATCGAAAAAGAATTGATTCACATTTACTCAGATGGTTCTATTTGGTTAAATCAATTCTACTTTCAATACGCTACCGGCCTTCGTATGGTACATGAGAAGCGGTGGGAGAAATTGTTTGGAATTAAAAGAAGAGAGCCGGAGGCAGATCTTTTACAGGTCTACTGTAATCTGGCATTGGCTGTACAGCAAGTAACGGAGGATATTGTATTAAAAATGGCAAGGGAAGCAAAGCGTTTGACTGGAGCTTCTGTTTGCTGTTTGGCTGGCGGAGTTGCACTTAATTGTGTGGCTAATGGCAAACTCCAGCGTGCAGGTATTTTTGAAGATATCTACATTCAGCCTGCTGCAGGTGATGCTGGAGGAGCCCTTGGAGCAGCCCTTACCATCCACTATCAATACTTTGATCAAGAAAGAAGTAGTTTATCTGGATTTGACCAGCTAGAAGGTAGTTACTTAGGTCCTTCTTATAGTGATAAAGAGGTGGAGTTGGTAGCAAAGCGGGTTAAAGGGGTATATCACTACTACTCCACAGATCAAGCTTTACATGACCAAGTGTCTGAATTACTAGCCACAGGAAAAGTGGTGGGTTGGTTTCAGGGACGAATGGAATTTGGTCCCCGTGCATTGGGGAATAGAAGTATTTTAGGAGATCCAAGAGATCCCGCCATGCAAAAAAAGTTAAATCTGAAAATCAAATACAGAGAGGGATTCCGTCCATTTGCTCCGGCAGTACTAGCGGAGGATGCGCAATATCTTTTTGAATTGGAAGGGAAGTCCCCATATATGTTACTCGTAGCACCCCTTCGGGAGTCGCATCGGAATGTATTGCCAGCTAACTTTCAGCAATTATCACTCTGGGAAAGACTGTATTGTCCCCGTAGTGAATTACAAGCTATTACTCACTTGGATTTTTCTGCAAGAGTTCAAACCGTTCATGTTTCAACTAATCCTAAGTTTTACAACTTATTGCAGTCGTTTAAATCTAAGACCGGTATTGGGGTATTGGTGAATACTAGTTTTAATGTAAGGGGCGAACCTATTGTCTGTACGCCTGCTGATGCCTACCGCTGTTTCATGAGCACCGATATGGATGTTCTAGTGCTCAATAATTATTTATTTATTAAGGAAGAACAGCCTGATTACGCTAATAAAGAGAAATGGATGATTAATTTTGCTAAGGATTAAAATTGATTATATGGATTTTTTAAAAGACTTATGGCAATTCATGCGCGAAAGGAAGAAATTCTGGTTAGCTCCTTTAATTCTTGTGTTGCTGCTGCTTGGAATTCTAATTGTGTTTGGTGGAAGTAGTGCGCTAGCGCCTTTTGTTTATACACTTTTTTAAGATGACTACGCAACGTACCAGCCGACAACAAATACAAACTATATTAGTTATCCTTTTGGCATTACTGATAGGGTGGAAGTGGACCTCTGATTTGCTCTTTTTCTATTTTTCTGTTATACTGTCTGTGGTGGTTTTGTTTAGTGAGCGTGCAATGTTTTGGATTGATTTTTTATGGATGAAATTAACTTGGTTGCTCAGTTTGATCATCCCTCGTATTATTTTATCTCTGTTATTTTATTTATTTCTAACGCCACTGGCCTTACTCTCTCGAATATTTGGAGACGGGGATCCTCTTCAAATGAAAAAGCCCGTAAGTTCTATGTTTCGTGTGGAAGAACCCTTATCTGGGCCAACGAGTTTTGAAAAAATGTGGTAAGGGTAGTGGAACGTACTGGACTCGAACCAGTGACCCCTACTCTGTCAAAGTAGTGCTCTAAACCAACTGAGCTAACGTTCCTGAGGGACGTAAAGTTAGGTTAAACTTAAATTTTCCAATCCATAATCTGGTTCACCCAGTCTTTTTTGTAGGGTGTTTTTATACGGATATAGTTGTCGGTATATCCCTCCATCATTGAAGTTTTTTCTTCTTTTTCAAAAAGAACGGGTCGGGTAGTTCCGCTGAATTTGTTATTAAATTCCTCTTGCTTTTGGTAGGAGAGTTGTCTTAGTTTTTTATTACGTGTTTGTCTGATAGAAAGTGAAACAGTATCCTTCATGGTTGCGGCCAAGGTGTTATCCCGCTCTGAATACGTAAACACATGTAAATAGGTAATGGGGAGAGATTCAAGGAATGAATAGGTTTCTTGAAAGTCAGCCTCTGTTTCGCCGGGAAATCCTACAATCACATCTGCACCGATGCTAGCGTGCGGTAACAACGCTTTGATCAAATTGACTCGGTCTGCATATAATTTACTCTTGTATCTTCTTCGCATTAGGCCGAGGATGCGGTCACTGCCACTTTGCAGCGGAATATGAAAGTGGGGCATAAATCGTTTGCTCGATGCCACAAATCGGATGATATCATCGGAGAGTAGATTTGGCTCTATTGAAGATATCCTATAGCGTGGAATTGTAGTTTCATTTTCCAATGCGCTGATCAATTGAAAAAAGTTCTCTCCATTTTCTCCGAACTCCCCCAGGTTCACTCCCGTTAATATGATTTCTTTGGATCCCGCATTAGTAATTTCTTTTACATTTTCAAGTACATTAAGAATCTTGTCGCTTCTGCTTTTCCCGCGTGCCATGGGGATTGTGCAGAAGGAGCAGTTATAGTCGCAGCCATCCTGTACTTTCAAGAATGTGCGTGTGCGATGGTGAACTGACCAGGAAGCATGAAAATTTTCTACTGTATCGATATCGCAGCTGCAGATCTTAGTGTCGTCGCCTTTTTTCAAAGCTTGTAAATGGGTGGCTAGCTCAAATTTTGCTGCAGCTCCCAACACTAGATCAACGCCGGGAATAGAAGCAATTTCCTTCGGTTTTAATTGTGCGTAGCATCCTGTAATTACTACAGCACTGGAGGGGGAGCGGCGTTGTATTCTTCTTACTAATTGACGGCACTCTTTATCTGCGTTCTCGGTTACCGAACAGGTATTAATTACATAATAATCTGCCTCTTCTTCAAAGTTTTTCTGTACAAAACCCTCTTGTTCAAGATGACGGGCTAACGCAGAAGTTTCTGAGAAGTTCAACTTGCAACCCAGGGTGTGAAAGGCAACGGAGGGCAGATTTTGCATGGAGGGCAAAATTACAGCTTCCTTGTGATACGGGATAGTTCATCTAATTTTATGCCCTTACCTTATGAAGTACCTGCTTTTCCCTCTTCGCTTTTTATACGTTATTTACACGTTGGCTTTATTTGTGGCTATCATGTTCATCTTATTTCCTTTTTTTATTGTGGCTTCGTGGGGAGGTCCTGTTCGGGGGGCAAATTATATGATTCGGCTATGTACAGCGTGGGCGGATTGCTGGATGTTTTTAGTGGGGATGCCTCATCGTAATATTTTTGAAGTATCACACGATTTTAAAAAGCCTTACATCTATGTGGCTAATCATCTTTCCTACATTGATGCCGTTTTATTAGTTAAATCAATTAGAAAGAATTTCAGACCATTGGGTAGGGCTGAAACAGCTAAAATACCCTTGTTCGGATTTATTTATCGCCGAGCTATTGTTACAGTGGATCGTAGTGATCCTAAGAATCGGGCAGCTAGTGTTTCTAGGTTGAAAGCACTTCTTAGAAAGGGTGTTTCAATATTTGTATTTCCTGAAGGCACTTTTAATATGACGGCAGCCCCGCTAAAGTCTTTTTATGACGGGGCATTTCGTATTGCCATTGAAACGGGTACTCCAATTAAACCATTGCTCTTTTTGGACGCATACCATCGTATGCATTACAGCCATCCTACTTCAATTAAGCCGGGACAAAGCAGGGCTGTTTTTTTAGAGGAGATTAATGTGGAGGGATACACCTTGGAGCAGCTCCCGCAGCTTAAAGCACGAGTCATGCATTTAATGGAGGAGAAATTAAGATCATACCATGCTTCATGGATTAGTTCATAGCGAAAGGCTGACTAATATGTGGTAAATTAGAACCCCATGTTCACCCCCTCTTTGTATGCTGATGTATTGATTCCTACCGCATTGCCGGCTACTTACACTTGGGCTGTTCCTGCCTCTATGAAAGATACCGTTCTAGTGGGAAGTCGTGTGGAAGTCAATTTGGGAAAAAAGAAGCGGTATACGGGCATCGTAGTTCGGTTGCATTCCAACAATACTGTTGGACCTACTATAAAACCAATTTTGCAAGTAATAGATCAACATCCTTTGGTGGGTTCTTTGCAACTTCTGTTATGGAAATGGATGGCAGACTATTATTTGTGTACAGAAGGAGAGATTATGGCTGCAGCATTGCCTGCGCATTTTCGTTTGACCAGTGATACAACTCTTCTGTTTAATACTGAAGCAGGGGATGATTTTTCTCAGCTTAGTGATGATGAGTATTTGGTCGCTGAGGCCTTGTTCTTGCAGAAAAAATTACAAATTGAACAAGTGCAGGCACTTCTTGGAAAAAAAAATATTGACCCAGTTATTCAGCAGTTGCTCCTGAAGAATATTTGTGTGCTGGAGGAGTCGCTTACTCAAAAGTATAAGCCAAAAGTTGCTTCATTTATTAGTTTATCTCCTCTTTACGCAAAGCAAAAGAATCTAGATAGTTTGTTTAACTCTCTTAGGCAGGCACCACGGCAACAACAGTTGTTGCATGTTATTCTTGAGCTTCATCAAGAACAAGAGTCTATTCCAATGCAGGATTTATTGCAAAAAGCAAAGTCAAGTCCTGCGGTTTTGAAGGCATTAGTGGAGCGGGGTGTCGTAGTGGTAGAAAAAAAAGTAGTGGATCGAATTGAAGTTCCTGCCCCTGCTATACAGATTGATTTTGAGCTTTCTGCTGCACAACAAAAGGCGCTAACTGGTATAAAGCATCAATTTGAAACAAATCCAGCGGTTTTGCTCCATGGTGTTACCTCCAGTGGCAAAACAAATATTTATATTGAACTGATTGCTGAAGAGTTGCGTAAGGGCAAACAAGTGCTTTTTCTGCTTCCTGAAATTGCACTTACGACACAAATTATCCGACGTCTACAACATCATTTTGGCGGACATGTGGGGGTGTATCATTCAAAGTTTTCGTCGAATGAACGAGTTGAAATCTGGCATCAAGTAGCTTCCAAGCGGGTCAACCTGATTTTGGGAACTCGTTCTGCGATTTTCTTACCTTTTGTCAATCTAAGTTTGATAGTTTGTGATGAAGAACATGATTCTTCATACAAGCAGCAAGAGCCCGCTCCTCGTTACCATGCCCGGGATACTGCCTTATATCTGGCCTCACTTTTTAATGCAAAAACAATTCTGGGAAGTGCAACTCCATCCATTGAGTCTTATTATCATGCAACCAGCGGGAAATACGGACTAGTTACATTACAGACACGTTTTGGAAATGTTGCTATGCCGGCTGTTCAGCTTGTGAATATGAATACCGTTCGTTCTCAGTCAAAAACATTTTCGCTGGTCAGTCCTGTTTTGGAGAAACGGATTTTGAAAGCAATTCAACATAATAGGCAGGTGATACTTTTTCAAAACCGAAGAGGGTATACGCCCTATCAGGTTTGCAGATCCTGTGGCTGGGTGCCTCAATGTTTGCAATGTGCTGTATCATTAACATTTCATAAGCAAGAGGGGGTATTATGCTGCCATTATTGTGGTGCACGATACCAGCAGGTAAATCGTTGTGGTGGTTGTGGGCGAAATAAATTTCAGGCTAGAAGTTTTGGAACCGAGCAGGTGGAGGAGCAATTGTCGAAATTATTTCCCACAGCTCGTGTGGCTCGTATGGATTTTGATTCTGTAAAAGGGAAAGATGCACACGCTAAACTGATCAATAAATTTGAACAGGGATTGATTGATATTCTGGTTGGTACGCAAATGGTGGTTAAAGGTATTGATGTAGAAAAAGTGGATGTGGTCGGTATATTAGATGCCGATGGCTTGCTGCGTCATGCCGATTTTCGGGTAAACGAACGCGCTTTTCAATTGATGGAACAAGTAAGCGGACGAGCTGGACGACGTGATGCAGTGGGAGAGGTACTGATACAAACTTCAGACCCTGGTCATCCCTTACTGGCTAAAGTTCTTGCACATGATTACAAGCAGGTTTATTCCGATGAACTAGTTAAGCGGGAAGAATTTTTTTATCCGCCATTTAGCAGAATGCTTTTGCTAAGTATCCGCCATTCTTCATCAACAGTTGCGTCTAATGCGGCAGCTGAGCTAGCTCGACAATTAGCAGTGAAATACCAACGTTATTTGTTAGGTCCGGCACCTGCTTTAGTTGAAAGGGTGCGTAATCAGTTCCGATTTGAGATTTTATTGAAGTTGCCAAGAAAAAAGAGTTTACTGGAACAGTGCCGATTTGATATTCGAACGCTATCGAAGGCGTTACAGCAAAAGCCATCCTTTCGTCAAGTAGTCATTGTGCCAGATGTAGATCCTTATTGATTCTATGGACTCCTTGACACATATTGTTTTAGGTGCAGCAGTTGGGGAACTAGTGGCTGGTAAAAAGTTAGGAAAGCGATCCTGGTTAGCCGGAGCATTTCTTCAGACTGTTCCTGATTTTGATTTTATCGCTGGGCTTTGGTGTAACCCAGCTGAGGATTTACTAGCACACAGGGGGTTTACTCATTCATTTTTCTTTATAGTTTTAGTAGCCTCCCTTTTTTCATGGGGAATTACTCGAACTAAATGGGGGAGCAGGCCCCATCTAAATTTCTGGCTCACATTTGTTTCAGTGGAATTGCTAGTTCACGTTTTACTGGATGGGTTTAATGTGTATGGCACTGCGTGGTTTGAACCCTTTGCACACCAACGAGTTTCGTTTGATGTTTTATTTGTGGCAGATCCATTTTTGACAATACCGCTGGCATTGGGTGTTTTCTGGATCATTTTCTTTTTGCGTTCTCGTGCTAAACGCATAAAAACTGTCCTAGCCGTATTAAGCTATTGTTTGCTTTATATTAGTTATGGAAGTAATAATAAGTTGATTATTGAGGGTGAAGTCAAGCGCGCATTAGTAGAAAAACAGATCAACTATGATCGTTATTTAATTACACCCACTCCCTTTAACACCTGGCTTTGGTATATTATTATTGAGCGAAAAGATGATTTTTTGATAGGGTATCGCTCTGTATTTGATACAACATCCAGTATTCAACTTACTTCTACTCCAAAAAAACACGAATGGCTGCAGGGGTTGAAGCCGCGGGAAGATATTGCTCATCTTGTTCGTTTTTCAAATGGCTATTACGCAATACAAAAATGGCAGGATACGCTTGTTCTAAACGATCTGCGGTTTGGAAAAATGATGGGTTGGGAAGATCAGGATAGGCGGTTTGTTTTTTATTACTATGTTGAACAACCCAATAATAATAAGTTTTTGATTCAGCGGGGGAGAGTTCAGGGATGGTCCCTACAATCGATACAAAAATTTGTACAACGAATATTTCATGCGAACTAGATTTCTTTTTCTCAGTTGCCTACTCCTGTATATTCATATACTAAATGCTCAACCTGCTTTACTTAAAGAGCAGGTGCTCAAATCTGTATTGCGCTATCAGGAGGAAGGATTAGTTAATTTCTCATCTAAACAATTATCTACTTTAAAAAACTCTCCATCACGATTTGATACCAGTTGGAAGAGTTCTGATTATTTTCAGTTAGCTATTCGTATGGCCTACACCTTATCGGTTGGAAAACCTTCCAAACCTTGGCTCGTTTACGAATCTATTGCTGCTGAGCTAGAAAAAGCAGTTTATCAGCGCTTGAATTTAGCACTGGAGAAAGTGCAAACTCCTAGTGGTTTACGGGATTATTTTGAATTTTACCGCTTGCCCAGGTCTTCAAAAACTAAAACGCTATTCAGCACAATTTTGAGTAAAGAAAGGGAGTATGCAAAACGACCTTCGCGATTGCTAGCGGATACTATTCGATGGCTAAAGCATGCTTATAGGGTTTATCATTGGATTGACCATTGGGAATTTTCGCAATTTATTTTCGTAGATGTTGCTGCAGCCGAATTGCAATTTATAGAAGGCGAGAGAGTTTCGCTTTCGATGCGTGCTGTAGTTGGAAAGCCTTCCACTCCCACGCCTTTTTTTGCTGCCTGGGCGGAAAGAATTGTTTTATATCCTTATTGGTATGTTCCTTCCAGTATTGCTACCGGTGAATTTTTGCCTAAAGTAAAAAAAGATCCTACCTGGCTTGATCGGCAAAATATGCAAGTCATTGATAGGGAAGGGAAAGTTGTGGATACTGAGAATTTGAACTGGTCTCAATTCAATGCCGACTATTTCCCTTTTACGATTCGGCAGTCAACGGGTTGCGATAATGCCTTGGGTGTTTTAAAGGTAGATGTCAAAACACCCTTGGGCGTTTACCTGCATGATACCAATAATAAGGCTTCCTTTTTGTTGGGAAAACGATTTTTTAGTCATGGCTGTATTCGTTTGGAGGAGCCACTGTTACTAGGAAACTATTTGCTTGGTAGGCAGTTGGACACTCTTTATCTGCAATCTTGCATGAAAGAGCAACAACCCGTTTATCTACCCCTCAAGGCACCCATACCTGTACTGGCATTTTACACGTTAGCCCATCCTCAACAAGACGGCATTGTGCGGTACTTTCGGGATACTTATCAACAATTTCAAAAAAAGTGAACGAATAATCTGCCTTGTCTCATTTTGCCATAATTTCAAGCCCATAAATAATCAATATGTCCCCTATATTCTCCCGCATTGTCTTGTTATTGTGGCTTGGGTTCTCCAGCCAAATCGTATTTGCACAGTCGCCAACGGATTCTATTGTTCATTTCCAAAGCGGTGACTTTTTGCCTGTTAGAAATTATAAGGATGTAGCGGCTAATTCTTCTAAACTTGCTTCTGCTTTACACCAGGGTAAATATTACGTAGTAATACAATTCGAAAGAATTCCTGATCAGGATGTCCGTGCAGTACTTAAAAGTCAGGGTGTTGAATTAGTAGATTATATCCCCTCCAATGCTTACACAGCCACGATTCCAGCAACTGTAAATTGGTTAATGCTGAGTAATATAAAGATCAGAAGTGTTTTCTCGCTTTCTGCTAAGCAGAAAGTAAGCAATCTGCTTTACCAAGATAAAGTACCTGCTCACGCACAACAACAAGCTGGGTACATTGATCTCAGTATTATCACATTTGATCGTATGCAAGCCAGTGCTATTTTCTCTGCAGTGTCAAACCGGGGGGCTACCATTTTAGAAGAACTCCCTACCTATAAATCTTTTATCGTACGAGTTCCTGCTTCTCAAGTACGTAATTTTATTGAGCTACCTTTTATTCTTTGGGCTGACTTTATTGACGAGCCCAATAAAGAAGAGAATCTTCCCGGGCGTACACAGCATCGTGTAAATGTATTATCAGATGGACCAAGGAACTTACAAGGAGATGGTGTAAATGTTGGAATCTGGGATGGCGGCGCTATCGGTTCTCACCTCGATTTTTTTCCAATAGGTAGAGTAACACAAGTTGAAAACGTAGGTTCGAGTGCTCACTCCACGCATTGTGCAGGTACAATTCTGGGCAGAGGATTAATTGACCCTTTTGCTCGTGGGATGGCACCTAATGCGCAGCTATTTTCTTATGATTTTAATGGAAATGTTCCTAATGAAATCGCAGCTGCCATCCCCACCTACAGCTTGTCTGTAAGTAGTCATTCCTATGGAGGAAGTGCAACCTGTGGCGTGAATGGGGTCAGTATTGCTTACTCAGGAACGAGTCGTGCAACTGACCTTAATCTAAATAGTTTTCCTAATCATATTCATGTTCACTCTGCTGGGAATTCTCAAAGTTCTTGTCCTGGTGGTTGGTATACAATCACGGGTAGCGGGAAGTCTGCGAAAAATAACATTTTGGTTGCTGCCCTGACTTCCACGGATGGTATGACCTCATTCAGCAGTTTTGGACCGGTCCAGGACGGGAGAGTTAAGCCTGATATTTCCTCTATGGGGAATAATGTTTTTTCTACAACCACACCTGATAACAGTTACACATTTATGTCTGGCACTTCCATGGCTACACCGGGAGTTGCTGGCTCTGTAAGCTTATTAGTTCAGCGATTTCGCCAATTAAATTCCAATGCAAACCCTCCATCTGCATTAATTAAGAATGCAGTCCTGAATTCAGCACAGGATCTTGGGAATGTGGGTCCTGATTACAAGTTTGGGTATGGAAGAATTGATGTGCTGGAGGCGGCTCGGGTCTTAGAACAAAACCGATATGCTGTTAACAATATTGGAAATGGAGCTACGCAGGAAATCACAATTACGGTACCTGCTGGGGCTACCCGGTTGAATGTTATGTTGGTGTGGAATGATCCTGCTGGCACAGCTAATGCCGCAACTCCGCTAGTTAATAATCTTGACCTGACTGTTGTTAATGGTAGTACCACCAATTTGCCCTGGGTTTTGGACAAGAATAATCCTGCTAATCCTGCAACTGCTGGTGTAGATGTGGTGAGCAATGTAGAGCAAGTAACAATTAATACCCCAGCTGCGGGTGTATATACTGTTCGTGTGACAGGCAGTGCTGTAACAACTGCTACTAACCAGGAGTACACGCTTACGTGGACAATCGATCAGCCTCGACTTGAAATAACCTATCCCAATGGAGGTGAAAATTTTGCTCCAGGCACAAGTGAGTTAATTACATGGAACAATCTAGGTATGACAGGTGCCTATACAATTGAATATTCATTAAATAATGGGGTAACCTGGAATCCAATTGTGAATTCGTTATCTCCCACAGCTACCCGTTATAATTGGACAGTACCAACTGGAGTTCAAAGCAGGCTGGCTCTTGTAAGAATTTCAAGCGGCACTTATATTGATCAAAGTGATGCTGTATTCCACATAATGGGCCCAGTAACTGGTCTTATAGGGGATGGTAACAGTTGCGCTGCAGGTGAAGTTAATCTCTCTTGGAACCCAGTAGCAGATGCTACTGCTTACGACATATTGCGACTTGATCCATTAACGGGTCAATTTGTTTTAGAAGCTGCAGTTGGAAATGTTGCAGGCTACACCGTAACGGGTTTAACACCTGGTGCAAGTGTCTGGTTTTCGTTGAGGGCCAGAAGTAGTATTGGATCAATCAGCCGCCGTGCCAACGCAATTAACGTAACAGTTTCAAATGGGGGTGGAAGTATGGGGTCGCCTGGTGCAATTAGTGGAGCCAACACAGTCTGTAATACAGCTATTCAGTATACATACTCGATTGCGTCTGTAAATGGGGCCAGTAGCTATGTTTGGACTGTTCCAGCTGGGGCAGCTATTCTTAGTGGGCAAAGTACAAGTTCAATTAGTGTGTTATTTACCAGTGGAAACCAGAGTGGCGACATTGCCGTTTACGCAACCAACGGATCTTGTCAGACTCCCTCTGTACGTATTGCAGTTGCTGTTGGAAATGCCAATCTGGTAGCACCGACTAGCGGTGGAAATCAAACAATGCAAGTTTGTCCAGGGGCCTCTATCCCACGCTTAACAGCCTCCGCTACAACTATTCCAGGTAGTACGGTGGTATGGTATAATGCGTCTTCTGGAGGTGTGGTAGTGCCCGATCCCTTTTTGAATACAATCGGATCAGTTACCTACTATGCCGCCGCTAAAGAAATCGCAACTGGTTGCGAAAGCGCTAGCAGAACTTCGGTACAGTTGCAATTAGTTGCTGTTCCAGCTGCAAGCATAGCCGCCAATGGCCCTGTAACCTTTTGTCAAGGCGGCAATGTTGTTTTAACTGCCAATGGGGGAACTAGTTATTTATGGAGTAATGGTGCTACCGCTTCATCCGTTACCATCAGCAATAGTACCAGCTTGACTGTTACTGTTACAACAGGTATTTGTGTGAGTACTGCTCCCGCTGTGCAGGTAACAGTTAATCCATTGCCAGCTGCAATAATTACTGCATTAACTCCAACCACAGTTTGTGATGGGGATAGGGTTTTACTTGCTGCATCTACGGGTACGGGCTGGTCATGGACCAATGGGGCTACCACTCAATCCATTTTAGTGGGAGCTGCAGGTTCTTACCAAGTTACTGTGACAAATGCTTTTGGTTGTAGCAGCATCTCTTCAGCCACTACTGTTGCCGTAGAGCCTAATCCGATAGTTACACTGACTGCTTCTCCTTACACAAAAATCTATCCAGGATTAAGAACAGCATTAAATGCAAATGTGACACCCACCGGTAACTATGCTTATACCTGGCAACTTAATAGCCAAACCATACCTGGTGAATTAACAGCACAGCTGGATTCGATAGGATTAAAACATCCTACTGGTAGTTATACAATCACTGTTCAAAATTTGCCTCCAAAATTGCCTTGTGCAAGTACGAGTGCACCATTTGTGATTGGAGATTCTGTAACCGCTCAATTATTTGTTTTCCCAAGCCCTACGCAGGGACAATTTAGAGTCTCCTATTATAGTGCTTCTGCTGATCAGTATAGCATCTCCATCTATGACGCCAAAGGGTCAAATGTATACCGAAGGTCTTACACAATTGCAAGTCGTTACCAATTGTTAGACGTTGATTTGCGTACTGCAGCAAATGGAATTTATTTAATCCGGTTAACAGATAGAGCTAACCGTGTGCTTGCTACAGGTAAGGTAGTAATTGCGCATTAGTTTGCGTTTTTAATTTTAGAAGAGGGGTGATTGGGGTCAATATGAACCTGATTGCCCCTCTTACTTTTTTGTCAACGAAGTTTATGCAGTTGACAGTTGTCATCATAATATAATGCCTTGGTAAGTCATATTGCATCTATCAACGTTGAGTAGATCCGGATGTAGTAAATCAATTTTTTAATTTCAAATTTTTTTAAATGAAACGTTTATTTTTTTCATTGCTGGCTGCCTGCAGTTTTGCAGTTGCCAGTGCACAACCTGTGGCAGACGCTTCTGTCATTATCTCAAAATTGCATCTTGATAATGTTATTTTGTTGCTCCCTCCTGTAGACTTTGTTCAAACACATTTTGACGATGCGGGTGATTATTTGGATCCCAACGGAAGGGTATTAGAGGACATCTTTGGAAACGAAACAAGTCCTTTTCTGGTTTTTTCAAATCGTAATTTCAATGTTGCTATAAAGTCTGCTACTGCAAACTTTGCATACCTGGGATCAGGATCTGGGAATAATGTGATGCCTTGCAGTGTGCTTCAATACAGCTTGGTTAGTAATGGTACTGGAGGTACTAATGCCACACCCTCTACTTGGAATGGATTAAGTACTTCAACAGCTCCTCTAATTACAGGAGGCACCTATGGAGCAGCTCGTCCTTTTGGTCTTAAGCTTCGTGCTAAGCCAGGATGGAGTTATACTGGTGGCACCTATTTCCTTGATGTTATTGTTACGGCAACTCAATTGTAATCTTTGCTGATTTTTAAGCAGGTTGCTCACGAAGCGTAGTGAGCAACCTGTATTTTTTACCTATCATTCATTTCAGGAAATGAAAGGGATTATTATTTTGTGTTGCCTCTTATTTTCGATATTTACTAGTGTCAAAGGACAAAATTATTTCTCGCCTTCGCTTCAGTTTACCGATTCTTTACAGGGGAGTGATTCAACATTCTTGGTTCAAGCCGCATTGAGAGTTAATTTTTCGAATCCTATATTTTCAAGCTATTCGATTCAGCTACATTCTCCTGATGGATGGCGCCTATTAGGAAGTAATAAGTTGACGATCAGGGGAAATTCAGATTCAATTTTCCGTATCACTTTTTTGAGATCTCGGTTCGCACAGGCAAAGTGGTCTCCTGTCAAAGTCCAGCTATTTGATTCGTTAAACCAAATGTGCTTAGATACATTTTTCCTTATAAAAGCTCCCTGGCGATTAGATTTTCAGTTATTCTCTTCTGATTCAATTGTAGAAATTTCCGATACCAGTCGGTTTGCAGTGATGAAACTTCGTATCATTAATAAGGGATCAGTAGAAGGATCTTATGAGGTGCATGTAAAGAAAAGTGCAGAAGTTATTTCCACATTTCGTATTGTTTCAGTGCTTCCAGGCACTGATACATTAGTTTATATTCCAATTTTAGTCCCGTCGGGGCGGGAGGAGAGCCAAACTCGGCTACAAGTTCATGTGGTCGATAGTTTTTCGCAAACCCGTACATTCCCATTTTCGATTGTCCGACGCTTTTCTACCGTTAAAGCCAATCCTACGCCTTTTGGTTTTCAAAAGTTAACATTGGAGACAGGTTTTTTTCTTTTAGAGAAGCGTATTTACCATTTTCATGATACACGAACTACGTTTAATCTTAAAAAAGGGGATTTGAAAATTTCATTTCGTACAAAAACATTTGGTCAGCAACTCTCTGTGGAGAGGAACATTTTTACGGCTGATTATGCGGGTAAACGTCTGCGGATCTTAATGGGTCAGCTCTCTGATAATACTCATTTTTTTTCCTATGGTAGGGGTGTAAGTATTCAATTTAACCCTGTAGCCAAGCAGGAATGGGGCGGAAAGCTTGTTCTACGAAATGATCAGACTATTTATACTAATAATAATATTCAGATATATAGCCGTCATCAGCAAGGGGCTATTCATTTTTTACATCAACTAGTTGTTGATCTTGATCGTATTCGTGGCTCGAATAGTTATCTGATGAATCATGAGGTATCCCTACAGAAGTCCGAGCGATTTAAGATTAAGTCAATTTTAGCTGCTGGAGTTGAAGATTTTAAACGACTACGAGTTTTTCATAGTGGTGATTTGGGGATTGGGATAGGGCTAGCTTCATTTTTCAATCTTCCCAAATGGGAGCTAGCGAGTGACTTATTGTATTATCAAAAAAGCTTTCCTGGTTTAAATAAAGGGCTTCGCAACTATCAAATCGATATCAGGAGAATCTTTAAAAATAGTTCAGTTGGGTTATTTTATCGTTACAATTATGTTTCAGTTCCTATTTTGTATGATTCAGTATACATCATGGATGCTTTTAAGTTTAATATGGAACGATTGGGTTTCCGGACTAGTTTTTCCAGCGGTGCTTGCAATTTTTCATTTAGCAGCGGCCGATTTCGCCAAGTTGGATTGACAGCAGGTCAACTGGATCGGTATATTTTCATAGACAATAGTATTAGTTGGCAGCTTAATAAAAAAACTCGCTTACAGTTTTCTACATTAAGTGGTTTTGCTGGCAGACGAATTGTCTCGGAACCTGTTTGGTTTAGTAATTCCTCAGTGGATGTAAAATGGAAGCGGATGGGAGTTAAGGGATTTTATGTCAGACAGCCTATTTTCAGAGATAGTGCTGTCAAGGTGCTTGTTCGTACTATTGAAACTGTTTTATTGTCGCCCTATTACAGTTTTAAGTTAATCAAGCGATTGCCTATTTCTCTTCGTTATACATTTTCAAAGTCGATTTATGATAAATTTATTACACAAGGATTTGGATTTACTTTACAATATAAGGCTACAGACAATAATTGGCAGATTCAATGTAATGGAACAGTTCCACTGACGGCTACCACTCCTAATCAAACGGTTTTGGCAAGTTTTCCCTATGTTACTTTATCTATTCAAAAAACAATTAATGTTCCTACTTTTTTCAAGAGACGCTATTTTAACTTGCGCGTAGTAGTATATGAGGATGTAAATGCTAATGGACTTTATGATATGGGGGAGCCATGCCTTGAAGGAGTTCGCTTTGCAGTCAATAGTTTACGTTTTTTGACTGACGCTGCTGGAAGTTTCATGATTTTAAATACGGCATCCGGTAAGTATAATCTAATTGCTGAGGCAGGTTACTCTCAAAGGGGTCTCACACCGGTGCTACCCAATGTTACTATTGATTTGAAGGGTTCACAGGTTGTTTATTTTTCATTTCGAAAAGGGCATGCGATTGGCGGTTTTGTAAAGTTTGATTTAGATCCTTATTCAAAAAATCAAATCACACCGGAAAACATTATGATTAATTTGGTTGATCAATTAGGTAAAAAATATACTACGCTTACTGATACCGCTGGGAAATTCTTACTCAGTGTACCAGCCGGTATTTACACCGTATCATTGAACGAAACCTCTTTTACAGGGTCGATTCGTCCGGTGGTGAGCTCTTTCCAGGTTAATCTTCAAAATAACTCGTACGAGTCTGTAGTATTTGAGTTAAGAGAAAGGCGAAGGCCTATTCGTTATCGGGATCACTAATTAATTTCTATCTCTAACTGGGACGCTTCTAGTGGCACATCTGCTCCTGCATCCAAAACGGCTGTAAGCGTATACTTTCCAGGTGGCAGGCTAGGGGGGAGCTCGTAGTCGACATAGCGGATTTGGGAAGGAAATAATGGGAATTCCTTTGGAGAAAGCCGAATTGGGTTTGTTCCATTTGAGGCACTTATTTCTATTTGGCTTGAACATTGTAACTGAACTTCGCCTTGATTTTGGCAGGTTACTCTAAATTTTCTTTTTTCTTTTTCAAGTATTTTAAAGTCTAAAAGTTTTACTTCTTTTTTTGTAACCTGAGGTGGGGTTTGGTAAATATGTATTCCTACTCGAAACTTATTTGCAATTGTAGTGGTTAGCCCTGATGTATCTTTTATTTGCTTTTCTTGTGTGGTCTCTACGAATAACATACACCAATTCATTTGTTGATTACGAATGCTGTCTGATGGATGTGTCATGGTAACCAGTAGTTCTTCAGTTTCGCCAGGCCCCAATTCAAAAAAGTTTTTATTTAATTGAATCCATCCGGCGCAGGATCTGTCTATTTCGCCAGGAGTTGTATAAACGTGTGCTCCGGTTGTGTCCCTGATCCAGTCGGATAGGTATACGACAAATTGTTTTGGCTCTGTCAAGGCATTCGTTATTCTTACAATTTGTGAACCAGATTGGTTGGCCAAGAGGCCAAATTCAAGGGTTACTGGACGAACGGCAATCCCTTTTGGTCTGTCCTCTGTTTGCGCCTGAGCCATCATTACTAAACAGACTAAATGCAGCAGTAAGCTATATTTTTTCATGCTTTTATGCGCAAACTACCTGCTTGAAATCAAGTAGACAATGATTAAAATTTGTGGTGATTTGATTGCAGTAATCTTGCGCAAAATTTTAGGGCTTACTAAAGAAAAACGCCTCTCCAATTTCTATGGAGAGGCGTTTGTGCCCGAGATCGGAGTCGAACCGATACATTCTTGCGAACGGCAGATTTTGAGTCTGCTGCGTCTACCAATTCCGCCACCCGGGCAGAGGGATTGCAAAAGTAGGGGAAATTAAGATTTAACTCAAGTTCAAACCTATTCTCTCTTGAATTCGGTCTAGGTATTTTCTTTGGTAGTAATATTCTTTGATTTTTTTTAAGTCGGAATCAGACGTAGAAAGCGGTGGGCTTGTGAGCAATTTTTTAACCCCGCTGTATAAGGTTTGTCCGTATTGGTATATTTTTTCTTTTATATCGAGTAACTGATTTTGATCACCATCTGTTATTTGTTCATTCAATTCCATCATTTCCATCAAAAAATCTCCCGACAGCTTTACATTTTCTTGCTCGCTTATGCTTCCAATCATTTCTAGGACATATTGCAAGGTTGCCATTGGATCCTGAAACACTTGCCAGCCTTTATTGACTGCTGAACTTATTTCCATAACCCGCTGCAAACCGGTCTCATCCTCATTGGTATTAAAATCGGGATGAAATTTACGGCTCAACTCCAAAAATTTAGGTTTGAGTTTTTTTGTGTCTACCTCAAATTGGGGTGGTATTTCAAATAGTTCAAAATAGTTCATAACTAAGCCCTCGAGTGGGTTAAATTTGCTGAATCGATTGCAAAGGTACAAGCCTATGGCTACTATTGGAATTATACGTGAAGGTAAAATCCCTGCCGACAACCGGGTAGCGTTAACCCCGTCCCAATGTAAGTGGCTTATCAAAAGCTTTCCCTCAATCAAAATTTTCGTACAGCCATCTTCTACGCGGTGTTTTGCCGATAAAGAGTATGAAAGGGCGGGTGCTATCGTAAGTGAGGATCTTTCCCAAGCTGATTATCTCTTTGGTATTAAAGAGGTCCCTCAACAGTCTTTATTAAATGATAAGACCTATCTTTTTTTCTCACACACAAAAAAGCTCCAGCCCTACAACCAATCCTTATTTCAAGCCATGATTCAAGCTAGAATCACTTTGATTGATTATGAATGTTTGGAGCACGATGATGGGCAGCGTATTATTGGATTTGGTTTTTTTGCTGGTGTTGTAGGGGCCCATAATGGCGTGCTTGCCTTCGGAAAAAGAACCGGATTATTTAATTTAGAACGAGTCTATAAACACAAGAATTTCAGAGAGTTAATTCATAATTACTTCGAATTAAAATTGCCGCCAATTAAAATCGCAGTTACTGGTTCGGGTCGGGTAGCACACGGAATTATGGAGGTTTTGAATTTAATGGGTGTCAGGGAAGTTGAGCCAGATGAATACCTCCAGAGGGCATTTTCTTACCCTGTTTACGTGCAGCTCAAGGGCGGGGACTTATTCCGAAGTCGAAAATCAGGTGGCTATAATCGAGAGGATTTTCACGCAAATCACCAAGAATACGAGTGTTTGTTTCGTGCCTATTTAACAACAACCGATATTCTATTAAATGGCATCTATTGGGAAGAGGGGATGGATCGACTTTTTGATGAAGACAACATAAAGCAGCCTGATTTTAAACTTGTAACTATTGCTGATATTACAGATGATGCTTTTGGTTCTGTTCCAATCAACCTAGGCGATCAGACTATAGAGGATCCTGTCTATGGGGTTGATAAATTTAGTTTACAAAAAACGGCACCTTATTTAGCGAATTCTGTGGATGTTATAGCAGTAGGAAATTTGCCTAACGAACTGCCTAGGGATGCCAGCCGTTATTTTGGAGAGCAACTAATCAAGTTTATACTGGAGGATTTACTTCTGAAAGGAAACTCTCCAATGCTTGATCGTGCTACTCTTCTCAAACATGGGAAGCTCACGGCCCCCTTTGAGTATATGCGTGATTATGCAGGCATTGCATAATTCTTTGTCACAGGTATAAGTAATAATCTTTCAGTAATAGGTGGACTTCTGAGCTGTATCCCATGGAATCTCCCTGAATAACAAGCGAAGTATTCTCAATTATAGTTTTATTTAGTTCGTTCTTTTTTTTGCACTCAATGAAAATTCTTGAAATGTTTTTATTATCACTGGACTTTACACTACAGCAAGCCGTTATAGTGAAGCCTATAAAATCGCAGGTAGATTCTAAATCATTTTTACGATGAGCTGGTAAAATCAAATAGAGGTAACCTGTTGCTTTAAGTTTTTTAAAACAGGCATTCAGCAATTCAGCCAAGGTTAAACTTTTATCATGGAATGCTTGATTTTTAGCTGTTGAATTAGCTGGTAAATCGCCTTCAAAAAAAGGGGGATTACTGATGACCACATCGTAACTCTCTTTGTCTTCCTGTTGTTTAATATCCCCTTGAATTAAACTAATTCTTTCCCCCCACAGGGAGTTATTAAAATTCTCTCTTGCCTGCTTTGCAGCTGCTTCTTCAATCTCAATTGCGGTGATCAATCCACTTTTCAATTGTTGAGCGACCATTAATGAAAGAAGTCCAGTTCCTGTTCCAATGTCGAGTATACGTGCTGATGGAATTTTTTGTTCTAGCATTCGCTGAACAGCCCAAGCGCCAAATACGCAGGCATCTGTACTTACTTTCATAGCACATCGATCCTGTTTTATGGTAAACTGCTTAAAGGTGAATGTGGTATTTCCCATTTTACCAATTAGCTCGAGCGGTCGATGGGTCTGAAATATTGCTCCTTTGATTAGCGATATATTTATAATATGCTGTGATGGCAATCATACCGGCATTATCTGTACAATATTCGAAAGCAGGGATATGTGCTTGCCAACCTTTTTGAGATGCTATTGATAAAAATTCCTTTCGCAAGCCCTTATTGGCAGAAACGCCACCTGCAAGACAAACGGTTTGAATTCCTGTTTGTATAACTGCTTGTTCTAGTTTATCTAGTAAAATGGAAATAATGCGTTGCTGAATCGACGCGCAAATATCAGGTAGGTTTTCTGAAATGAATTTCTCTTTTTCAGTAGGGGAAACCTGGTGTTCTTGTTTGTAAGATACAGATTGGCCTGCCTGCTGAAGAAAGTAAAGTATAGATGTTTTAAGTCCGCTAAAACTAAAATCAAGCCCAGGAATAGATGGTTTTGGAAATTTAAAGCGATTCCCATTGCCTAATTGTGCGTGTTGATCAATTAGAGGACCTCCTGGATAGGGTAGTCCCAAAAGTTTTGCAGATTTATCAAAAGCTTCACCCGCTGCATCATCAATTGTTTCACCAATTATTTGCATGGCTAGTGGTGAATCACAGCGTACAATTTGCGTATGCCCTCCACTTACAGTCAGACATAAAAAGGGGAAGGATATTTTATTATCCCCAATTAGGTTGGCAAGTACATGTGCCTGCATATGATGTACACCAATTAAAGGAATTTGTTGTGTCAGTGCCAGCGATTTAGCAAATTGTCCTCCTACTAATAGCGATCCAATTAATCCAGGGCTTTGCGTATATCCCACTGCATTAATCTCAGCTATTGTCACTCCAGCTTTTTTTAAAGCGGAATCAACAACAGGTACAATTTGTTGCATATGTGCTCGAGATGCGAGCTCAGGTACAACTCCGCCATATTGTTCATGTACTTTTTGACCAGCAATAATATTAGATACAATCTGGCCGTCCACGCAAACTGCAGCAGCAGTTTCATCACAAGAGGATTCAATGGCTAGGATTCGCACAGACATGAATGCAAAATTAGGGAAGTCCTGCTGCCTGGATTATTTACTTCGAATGGCAACCACTGGGTCCATACGGGCTGCTTGTCTTGCTGGCACAAATCCAGCAATTACTCCAACTAATATGCAGATACCAATAGCCAGAAACATGTTAGCAGTAGAAATGAAAACTGGAAAATTTAAAGCTTTTGTCAATACTTGCGTAAGCAGAAAAACCAGTGTTAAGCCAATCAGACCTCCGATGATACAAAGAAAAGAAGACTCTAGTAGGAACTCTGTAAGTATAATATGGCTTTTTGCACCAATGGCTTTTTTTAGTCCAATCTGGCTCGTTCTCTCCCGTACCGTTACAAACATAATATTAGCAACTCCGAACATGCCTACAATAAGTGATAGCGTAGCAATGGCCCATCCTCCAATGTTGACATTTACAAATATGTCTCCAATTACCTTACTGAAGTCGTTAATGTCATTCAATGCAAAATTATCCTCTTGTGTAGGGGATAGTTTTCTAATTGCACGCATGGTTCCTGCTAATTCATCTTTTACTGCCTTGCTGCTCAAGGTTGGCTTTCCCTGCACCATGATAAGTGGATCCGCTCTCAATTCATTCATGATGGTCCGTCCAAAGCGATAGGGTACAAAAAGGCTATTGTCAAATTGCCAACCTCCATCGCCCAGCATACTCTTGCCCTGTTTTCTAATTACACCGATTACTAAAACTTTTTTTCCTCTTACTTCTACAAACTTGTCCTCTGCTAGCTCGGGTTTCCCAAAAAGTTTCTCAGCCGCTTCATATCCAATTAGTCCAACATTGGCCGCATTATCAAACTCTCTTTCTAAAAATGAACGACCATGGGCAATTTCAATAACTTGGATTTTTTCGAAATCCTGATTTATCCCATGGATAGAAACGCCGCTCAGTTGGTTTCCTGCAAATTCTATAGGATCATTTATTTGAATATGAAACGCTACATATTGAGCTGCAGGTGTCCTTTCTCTGATTTCCTCTGCCTCTACAAAACGAGGGGAGGGCCTTTTTACAAATTTCCACCAGGGGTAATCGGGGCCGCCTCCGCTGTACTCCCACTTATCGATATAGATCGTATTGTTACCTAGCGATTTTATCTCATTCTGTATGTTTTGCTCCAGACTATTTACTGTAGCTAATACGCCTATGATGCAAAATATTCCTATCGTTATCCCGAATAGAGAAAGGAATGTTCTGAGTTTATTTTTCCAAAGCTCCTGCACAGCCATTTTAAAGCTGCTGGTAATTATTTCAAGTGTTCGGCGAAACATATTGCAAATGTAGAGTCAAATCGGCTGGTATTCCCAATAAATTGACAAACGGCGAATAGAAAGGCTGACTTACCTTTGCGCCGCACCATGAAATACCAGGAAGCCATATCTCGTCGGCGTACGTTCGCCATCATTTCTCACCCTGATGCGGGAAAGACAACCCTCACAGAAAAGTTTTTGCTGTTTGGGGGTGCCATTCAAGTAGCAGGAGCTGTCAAGAGTAATAAGATAAAAAAACACGCAACCAGCGACTTTATGGAAATTGAGCGCCAGCGTGGAATTTCAGTAGCTACTTCGGTAATGAGTTTTGAATATAATGACATCCTGATTAATTTATTAGATACACCGGGTCATAAGGACTTTGCGGAGGATACTTACCGCACGTTGACCGCAGTTGATAGTGTGATTTTAGTGGTGGATAGTGTGAATGGGGTGGAAGAACAAACTCGTCGGTTGATGGAAGTTTGTAGAATGCGGGATACTCCTGTAATCCTTTTTATCAATAAAATGGATCGTGACGGGAAAAATCGATTTGATTTACTAGAGGAGATTGAAAAGGAGTTGTCAATTGAATTACATCCCATGACTTGGCCCATTAATAGTGGAAAGGAGTTCAAAGGGGTCTATAATATTGCTGAAAAAAGTTTGCTATTGTTTCAAGCCGGTACAAAAGGAACGGAGGACACCCTAGCTGTAGGGAATCTAACTGATTCCATGCTGGATGTTCGCTTGGGAGAAAAAGATGCGGCGATACTGAGAGAGGATGTTGAGCTAATCGATGGGGTGCATGGCCCCTTATCTGTTGATCGATATTTAGCCGGGAAAGTGGCCCCCGTTTTTTTTGGAAGTGCTATCAATAATTTTGGCGTGCGAGAGATGCTGGATACTTTTATCAGAATTGCACCTCGTCCACTTGCGCGTGCTACCTCTACTCGTCAGGTGGATCCCAATGAGGACAAGATGACGGGCTTCGTTTTTAAAATTCATGCCAATTTAGATCCCAAGCATCGGGACAGGATTGCATTTATGCGGATATGCTCAGGTAAGTTTGAACGTAATAAATATTTTCATCATGTTCGGCTGGACAAGGAACTACGTTTTAGTAATCCGTATTCTTTTATGGCTAGAGATAAAAGCATAATCGAAGATGCCTACGCGGGTGATGTAGTGGGGTTATTTGATACTGGGAATTTTAAAATTGGGGATACATTGACTGAAGGGGAAGATTTTTACTTTACCGGAATTCCTTCTTTCTCGCCTGAAATATTTAAGGAAGTGGTAAATAAGGATCCTATGAAAACAAAACAATTGGAAAAGGGTCTGTTGCAGTTAACTGATGAAGGGGTGGCCCAATTGTTCACACAGTTTGGCGGAACAAAGAAAATTATCGGATGCGTAGGAGAACTGCAGTTTGAAGTGATTCAGTATCGTTTATTACATGAATACGGAGCTTCTGTTGTGTTCAATGCGCTTCCCTTTTATAAAGCTTGTTGGTTAACAACCACCGACACAAAAAAATTAGAAGATTTTCTACGTTTTAAACAGGCTAATGCAGGAGTAGATAAGGATGGCAATCCTGTTTATTTGGCACAAAGTGAATGGTTCTTAAATACAGAAATATCCAATAACCTAGATATTCAATTTCATTTTACAAGCGAAATCCATCGTTCCTAATCAAGAGGGGATAGGTGCTTGTATTCCTGTATAATTATGAGGAGTGATTTTTTTTAATTCCTTTTTCACAGCAGCAGATACTTTTAGCGCATCAATGAATTGGTGCATTGTTTTTTGATCAATTTTCTGCTTCCCTCTTGTCAAGTCTTTTAATGCTTCGTAGGGATTTGGATATTTTTCCCTTCTAAGAATAGTTTGTATCGCCTCTGCCACTACCGCCCAGTTGGCGTCCAGGTCATTGTAGATCTTTGCGTCATTCAGGAGTAATTTACCTAATCCTTTTTCTATGGAGCGAAACGCAATAAGGGTATGCGCTACAGGTACACCTAAGTTGCGCAATACCGTTGAATCGGTTAAGTCACGCTGTAGTCTAGAAATGGGAAGTTTGTCTGCTAAATGAGAAAGCAAAGCATTAGCTAGACCCAGGTTGCCCTCGGCATTTTCAAAGTCAATGGGATTGACCTTGTGTGGCATGGCAGAAGATCCTACTTCTCCCTTTTTTGTTTTTTGTAGAAAATATTCCATTGAGATATACGTCCACATATCTCGAGAGAAATCAATTAGTATAGTGTTAATCCTTTTTAGCGCATCAAGTTGGGCTGCCAGCAGATCATATTGTTCAATCTGCGTAGTATGTTGTTGACGAACAAGTCCAAGGCCCTGTAAAAATTCATTGCCAAACTTTATCCAATTAATAGCGGGGAAGGCAACATGATGTGCATTGAAGTTGCCGGTGGCGCCCCCGAATTTCCCTGTAAAGGGAATGCCAATCAATTGCTCGATTTGATATTGTAATCGCTCTACAAAAACAGCAATTTCTTTGCCAAGTTTTGTTGGAGAGGCTGGTTGTCCATGTGTCCTGGCTAACATGGGAATTTCGCTCCATTTTTTTGCCAGTAAGGACAGCTCGGTTTTTAAATTAAGCAGATTAGGCAGGTATTCATATTCCATTGCATGTTTCCATGCAAGTGGGATTGCGGTATTATTTATGTCTTGGGAGGTTAATCCAAAATGAACCCACTCTGTGCAGTTGCCTGCCCCCCATTCCTGTAGTTTATTTTTTAAAAAATATTCAACTGCTTTTACGTCGTGATTGGTGGTTTTTTCTATGTTTTTGATTGCTACGGCATCCGCTAAGCTAAAATCGTCAATAAGTTTTTTGAGCTGTTTACGGGTGGTTGGAGATAATGTGAAAAGTTTTTTTCTTTCCAGGGCAAGCAAATATTCAACCTCTATACAAATCCGATATTTGTGAAGACCGTATTCAGAAAAAAATTCATCTAACTGGTGTACCTGGTTGTGGTAGCGACCATCAATTGCAGATAAGGCGGTAAGTGTATTTAGTTCCATATTGGGAAGGTAGGGCAGCCTTGAAAGGGCTACCTTTGCACTTGCAAAATTATACGAATTGGATAAGATTAGGGTTGGAATCGTTAATTATTTGAACACCCGTCCATTCTTGAAGGGGTTGAATCAACTGGCTCTCAATGGTGAAATTCATCTTATTCAGGATTATCCTGCTCGGATTGCCGATGATCTGATAGCGGGAAGAGTCGATATTGGCTTGGTTCCTGTTGCTGTTTTACCCCATTTATCTCAGGCCTCAATCATCGGTTCACACTGTATTGCAACGGAAGGATCCGTAGCCTCCGTTTGTTTGTTCAGCGAGCAGCCCTTGGAGTCTCTGGATACCATCTTGTTGGATTATCAAAGCAGAACTTCAGTTCAATTACTTCAAATTTTGCTACGTGATTATTGGAAAAAAGAGGTCAAGTTTATTCCTTCCCACACGTCTGCTTATATTGATCAAATACAAGGACGTAGCGGTGGTTTGATAATTGGTGATCGTGCCTTGAATGCCTATGATCGTTTCAACTACAAATATGATTTGGGAGAAGCGTGGCTCCAGCTAACAGGGATGCCTTTTGTTTTTGCAGTATGGGTTTCTCGTATCGCCTTGGAAGAACGCTTTATAGAAAAATTCATTCAGGCAAATGAGTTGGGATTGTCTGCAAGGGAGGAAATTGCGCTAGAAAATGCGGGGGTGGTTTCCTATAATCTTTATCATTATTTTACTAACAATATCGATTACAATTTAACCGAAAGGAAAAGGATGGCGCTTGATCATTTTCTGACTTATTCATCGACATTGCCACCTTTATTCCCCAGCTCTGAATCCAAAAATATTTAGTTGTACCTGGTAAGGATGTTCGCTACTTTTTGTTCTGTAAAATGGGGTAGGGTAAAGTGATGCTGCTTCTCGCAGATAATAGTGAAACCCTGCATTTTTGAGGATGTTTAAAATATTTACTAGTTTTTCCTGTTCATTGAATTGTCCATGGTACTCAACAAAAATTCTTTTTACCATTCCAAGGCTGCTTTCGCAATCATTGAGGACCTCCCATTCGGCCCCCTCAATGTCAAGTTTTAAAAAATCTATAGGTTCTTGAAGAAAGTGCTTGAGCCTTAGGCAGGGTACCGATACAGTATCTTTTGAAATGGTGTTAGTAAATCCGCTAGCCATCCCTCCGGCAGCTGAAAATGTACGAGTAGTATCCTCTTTCCAAACTGCGGCATTGTGACATGTAATATCATGGAGTTTATAGGATGCTATGTTTTTTTCAAGTAATCGAAAATTAGCGGGGTCAGGTTCAAAAGCTATAACTCTCGCATCATCGTGTTGTTGCTTAAGCCAAATGACGCTGAGCCCTATGTTGGCCCCGCAGTCCAATATCAGGGAATGGGGAGCCAGGGGCTGTTTATAAATTTGATCTATGAATATTTCCTGTAGCCCATGTAATAGTTCCTGCGGGGCATTAAAATAGAATTTACCTCCCTCTAACTTGATGGTTCTGGTTTTTCCGGCTGGCAGGTGTTTCAAATATTTGTGTTGCATCCATCCAATCGAAAGATTACTAAAGCTTTTCGCTTCTGTTTGGAAAATTCGACGATAAATGCCCTTGAATAAATTGCTTAAAAATGATTGGGATAACATTTTGTTAATCTGTGCCTTAAAATTACGAATTTAGCTCCGATGATTCCGCTAATATCAATATGTATTCCTGCTTATGAGCGTCCAGCATTGCTAAAACGTTTGCTGGATAGTATCGCCAAACAGGTGTTCAAAGATTTTGAGGTGATCATTACTGACGATTCTAGTACTCGGGATAATGAAGAGCTATTATTTAATACGCCCTACAAGTTTTCAATCCATTATCAGCGAAATACACGTCCATTAGGAACACCTGCTAACTGGTTAGAGGGAATAAAGCACGCTTCAGGGCAGTGGATCAAGATCATGCACGACGATGATTGGTTTACGAATCAGTATGCGCTGGAGAATTTTGCGGCGCAACTGGATGAGGGGGCAGATGTACTCTTTTCTGGATATTACTCGCATGACGAGCGTAGTAATCAGATAAAAAATAAAACGATATCGCTTCCGCTTTTTCAGTCGATTAAGAAAGATCCTTATCGATTATTTGCTAACAATTTTATTGGACCGCCCAGTGTTGTTCTATTCAGGAGAAGTATGCAGGAATTGTATGACCCCAATTTAAAGTGGTTAGTGGACCTAGAAGCTTATGTCAGGATGTTAAGGCGGTACTCTTGTCGATATATTTCACTTCCCCTCATCACGATGAGTTATAACGATTCTCAGGTTACTAATTCTTGTTTTCGTAACCCTGAAGTGGAAGTACCGGAAGCTTTATTTTTTTATAAAAAGCATGGTAGCGTCTGCATTCGAAGCATTCAAAGTTATGATGGTTGGTGGCGCTTAATGCGAAATCTGGAATTAAGAGAGGAGTCGACTCTTCGTACGTATGCTGCAGGATATTCGGTTCCCGCTTTTTTATTGCAGATAGTTCGTTTTCAAAAAAGGTTTCCTATATCCTTATTACGAAAGGGAGTATTTTCTAAGCTATTGATGTTTGTTTCTTATCAATTCAATCGATAACATGGTATCTGTTGTAATTATCAATTATAATACGTTTCAGCTTACCTGTGATTGTATTGCTTCTGTATATCAATATACCAAGGGGGTTCCTTTCGAAGTGATTTTAGTTGACAATGCTTCCACCGAAAGAGATCCACAAGCATTTTTAAATGAATTTCCATCCATTACGCTTATATGCAGCAAGACGAACCTGGGTTTTGCCGGGGGTAATAATCTTGGTATACGTGCCGCCAAAGGTGACTTTATTTTATTATTAAATAGTGACACCTATTTGTTAGAGGATAGCATTAGTTTGTCAGTTGCTGCTATGCAGCAAAGAGCGAATGTGGGTGTGTTAGGCTGTCGGCAAATATTTCCAGATGGAGTTCTTCAGTATTCCGCTCGTCGTTTTCGTTCAATTAGATGGGAATTATTTGATCTGTTTCGTTTTTTGCTTTTTGTTTATCCGCCTGACAAAAGAGGTGCTAAAATGTTGGGGCAGTATTTTAAGCATGATTATTCTATGGAGGTGGATTGGGTGAATGGCGCTTTTTTTATGCTACGCCGTTCGGCACTCTCTCAATTACCCGATAAAGAGCTGGATAATCGATTTTTTATGTACGGCGAAGATGTGTTGTGGTGTGAACAGATCAGGAACTTAGGGCATACAGTTTATTTTTTAGCTTCCACTACTATAGTCCATATATCCAGTGGTAGTACTGCCATTGCTAAACAACTTCAATTACGTCGTATCATGATGAAGAATGAGTTGTTGATTATGCAACTGCGTAAGGGAAAGGGAATTTATTATTACAGTTTTGCCATTTTATTTTTGGCTAAAGAATATTTAAGGCTTTCAATAAAATGGGTCGTGTTTAAGACAACTGGAAAGCTAATCCGGTAATGTAGCTACTGTTTTCTCTATGATTTTACTCCAGTTATACGTTTCAAAGAATTTTGTCAAGGGGTCTTTTTTGAGGGATGTATCGTGTAGCATGGCTACGATTGTTGAAGGCCAATTCTCCCAATGCCCATCGTTTAACACTTGCATATAGTTTCCAGTAGCATGGCTGTCAATTCCTTTTGCGCCTGTAGCCGTTGTCAGCACGGGGGTGCCTAATGAGATGGACTCTATAATTTTTGTTTTTACACCACCACCTGTTAGAATCGGATTTAGTAAAAGATCTGCGCCCATGATATAGGTCTTGATATTTTCGACAAAACCTGCATCAATGAATGGGTTATTTTGAAGTGTTTTTCGATGGCTCCATTTTTTAGGAGCATGTCCGCCACAAATCAATATCTTAAATGCCCCCAATTGGTCTTGAAGGTAGGGGGCTATATATTTTATGATTATTTCAAGTGCTTCTCTATTCGGGCTATAGTCAAGTGGACCATTAAACAGAAGAATTTTTTCATTTTCAGGAATTGCATATCGCTCACGAATAAGTTGAGCTGCATCAGCTCTGTTTTCTGGTATTCTCTCGTTGTTTACACCAAAGGGAATATCCAAACAGCGGCTTGCATCTATATTCCAGTTAGTCGTAGCAAAATCCTTGTCTGCCTTACTGATAAAGCTAATAAAGTCTGCTTGCTGAAAAGCCCATTTCTCATATTGCTGAAGCAAGGGCCACCAAATTTTGTGCAGTGACCTGAAGCGTTGGAATTCGATGTTATGCGAACGTAACAGGTAGGGAATGCCGGTATCCTTTTTAATCAAATTGGCCAGCCAGGCAAAGTAGGGATGTTCCCAAACAAGCAAATCGTATTGATTTCGTTGAATAAGATCACGAATGGTAGCTCTTAAGGTTAGGTCCCCATAGCGAAAAAATGAATTTGATAAAAGAGGAAGTACGCGGTAGGGGCTATTCTCGTCAAGGGTATTATCGGCAGTGCCTATTACAGTTAATTGCGTTTGCTGAGAGAGTGCTTGGTACCACCCCTGAATATAGCGATGCCCTCCGGAGCGAGCGGGTAAAAATCGGTAAGGGGCTATTGCCAGCACTCTTTTCATTAAAATTATTTTCTGTATTGATTGCGCAATGACATGGCAAATCCGCCTAAGACTACTAATAGAATTATGAATGAGCTTGCATACATAATTGCTTTCCCTTTTTTAAAGGAATCTGGCTCAAATACAAATTTGATTGTATGCTCTCCTGCGGGAACTTCGAGACCGCGCAGCACATAATTTACAGCCTGATAGGCAATCGGCTTCTCATCAAGATAAGCATTCCAGCCTTTGGGGTAATAAATTTCACTGAAAACAGCAAATTGATTGGCTGTACTTTTAGTTTTATAAATCATGGTGTCATTATCAAACTGAGTCAGCACAATCGTAGCGCTGCTATCTTTTTGAAAGTTGATAGCACCGCTGTATGCACTTTTTTCAACTACAGCAGTGTCCTGCAGGTTAACTGTTCCAATTTTCTCTAGTGTTGCGGCTTTATTGGGGGCTATGATGAGGTGATTTACAAACCAGCAATTTCCAAGGGCTTGATCATTATTAACCAATGATTGTTGCCCAGAATTTGGGTCACTTATAATAACGTAGCGGGTATTGAGCATATTCAAAATCCCCTGGTTCAATCCAGCGCTGAAGTATTTTTCAATTAGATCTTGATAGATTCTAATTTTAGCAGCATGGTAACCGCCGACTGATTTATGGAAATAGGAAGTTTTTGCGTCGTTGAACGTGCTTGTTGCCAAATTCAATACCCTGTAGCTGGGATCCTTATCTTTTAATATTTCCTGATCAATAGGGCTGGCTGTAAAATTTGTTGCACCATATTCATCTGCAGACATGTACATTTCTTCATTTAAATAGTCGTGGCTTACTAGCGTGATTTCCGCTGTAGAAACTACTAAAATCAATCCTAAGGCAAATGCAGGGGAGAGCCATTTTTTTGTAAAGGCCCATAGAACTCCTCCCAACAAACTGGTTAATAGAATAGCGCGTAAGAGGGCTGCCCCAAACAAATTGCTTCGAGTTTCTTGTAGTCCTGCAATAATTGTTCTGGCTAGTTGGTCGGAACCGTTTTTGTCTGAATAGGCATTTACTATTTGCTCATCAATGGGAGCGCTATAATCTTGTAGGATCCACAGCAGCAATAAAATTCCAAAAAGACTGCTGATTACTAGTAGCGTTTTTTTAGTGAATAATTCAATTTTACCTTGGAATATATTGACCAATAGCAAAAGTGTGGACACGGCTAATCCTAATTGAGGAATTACCTGTGCCATGGATGGTGCTCTGAATTTATTAAAGAGGGGTAAATACTCGAATAGAAATAAATTGAAAGCGGGGAAGTTTTTTCCCCATGAAATAAATACTCCCAGCAAGGTAAATGCTAATGCTCCATTTGACAAGGCACCACGATTCAAGAAAAAACCAAGTAGGCCCAATACAAAAAGTAATATTCCTACATAAGCTGGGCCGGCCGTATAGGGTAGTTTTCCCCAATATTGAGGTAAGCTTTGTGCCAGTTGCTCAGCATTACCCTCATCAATTCCTGCTGCAATTAATTTTTTGGCAACGGGGGATCCCTCTTCCAGATTACGGCTATTTCCACCACCAAATGCATTGGGCAACAAAAGTGTCAGCGATTCGCGGTTACCTAAGCTGTATTCGAATGCATAGCTTGTATCAAGCCCCACTGTTTTGGTGCTTTTTACCGTTTCCGCAGTGATGCTCACTTCCTTACCGCCGCGCATCGTAAACTTACTATACTCTGCAGATGTCCAAAGGATCAGGGCATTACCGGCTATAGCCAGTGTTGCTGCAAGAAGGGTGATTATAGCAGCACGGCCAAGATGATTCCATTCTTTATTTCTAATCCAACCAATTGTATATGATACGGTGAGCAGAATGGCAATGAGTAAAAAGTAATATGTTATTTGAAGGTGATTGGCTGCTATAAGCATGTGAGCACCCAACGTTGTAACAGATAGGCCCAGCCAATAGGATTTGTTATAGACAAGTAATAGTCCAGCCAAAAGTAGTGGCATACAAGCTGTGGCAATCATTTGTGTGTCATGGCCAGCTGCTATTATTACGGGGTTGTAAGTGGAGAAAGCATAAGCGAGTGAAAGAGTGGCTCCAATTAATGGGGAGGCTCCAATACTCAGCGCGAGAAAATAAAAAAATAAACAGGCTAAGAAAAAGAAGTTCATTGGCTTTGGAAGACCCAACGAGAAAATCTGTATCAGGTTGGGTAATGCTGACTCACCCTCCATTGCAATTTGATAGTTAGGCATGCCGCCAAATAAGTTGGGATTCCAAAGTGGAAAATGCCCTTTTGCCGCTTTGTACTCGAATGCATTTTGAGCCATTCCTTTCCAGCTTACATTATCATGTTGATTGAGCTGTCCTCCTTCGAGTGCTGGTCTGCAAAAAATGGCAGCGGTGAGAATGAATAAGGCTAGCACCCCCACATGAGGAAGAAATAGTTTGAATAATTTGCCAGGCATGTAACAAAGTTTGGTCTCAAAATAATGCTATTTTCATGGAACCTAAAAACAACTATGATTCACACTATACTCCGGGATAAAAGTACCCGCTTGTTTCTAGTACTGGCTGGCTTTTTTGTTGCCAATGCCTTAATCGCAGAAATTATTGGGGTTAAGATTTTTTCCCTTGAAAAGAGCCTTGGATTCGAGCCTCTCATGATAAGGGTATTAGGCAATAGCCTATCCTTTAACCTAACTGCCGGGGTGTTACTATGGCCCGTGGTCTTTATTTTGACCGATATTATTAACGAATATTATGGTCAGCGTGGTGTTCGTTTTTTATCCTGGATGACGGCAGGATTGATAGCATTTGCTTTCCTTTTATTTACTGGAGCGATCTGGTTAGCTCCTGCTGATTTTTTTGTGACCGGCAAGCAGGGAAGTGGTGTTCCTAATATGCAATTGGCTTATCAAAGTGTACTGGGGCAGGGGAGCTTTATAATCATTGGATCTTTAACTGCTTTTTTAGTAGGGCAACTAGTCGATGTTTTTATTTTTCATCGTATCAAGAAGTGGACTGGTGAAAAATATATATGGCTTCGGGCTACGGGCTCTACCCTTGTATCACAGTTTTTGGATAGTTTTGTAGTTCTATTCATTGCTTTTTACATTGGAACTCGCTATAGCCAGCAGGGGGGAGATTTTGTTTGGCCTTTTTCTTTGTTTCTTGCAGTAGGTTTTGTCAATTACTTATACAAATTTGCAGTTGCTTTGTTAATGACACCTGTAATTTACCTCGTACATGGCTTGATTGAGGGCTATCTAGGAAAGGAGCAGGCGGAGGCTATGAAGAATGCAGCAATGGGTGATTAATAGCGACTTTTGAGTAGGGTAGCAACAACTTTATCGATCGGAAGACTCATTGCCTCCGCATTAAATTGTTCCCATGGTATGAGTCGGAAAGATTCCATTTGTTGCGTTGCTGCATAGGATGCTATTGACTCTTCAGTAAATGTAAATGGTTTTTTATCGAGATCTATTTTGAGCGGTTCCAATGCTATTAGTCCATAATAAATTGAAAGAATTTGATGGGCTTCATTGAAAGCAGAGCGTTGGAAAAAGTCAGTAGTATAAATGTGATCATCTGCTTGAACGCTGAGATTGAGTTCCTCTTTTAATTCACGAACCAAGCAATCGCGAGTTCCTTCGCCAAATTCAAGGCCTCCGCCTGGGAATTTGGTGAATAGATCGCCTCTGATTTTTTCGTCACTTACCAAGACACGTCCCTGTTCGTCCCTTAAAACCCCATAAACACGAACTGAAATCTTGCTCATACTATAATGTTGACAAGTTTATGGCGCCTTCAAATACGTTGTGAGCTGGACCACATAGCCATATATTGTTGAATTGTTTGTCTGCTATTTTGTTGTATTCGATTTGAAGCGTACCACCCCTGGTTTTAACAGTAACTTCATTGAAGCCATTTTCATTGTGGTAACAAATGAGGGCAGCTGCAGTAGCCCCAGTACCACAGGAAAGAGTCTCATTTTCTACCCCTCTTTCATAGGTTCTGATTTGAAGCGATTCTTCATCTTTTTCCAACTCAATAAAGTTTACGTTGATTCCATTTGTAGCAAAATCTTTACTATAACGAATCGCTCTTCCTTCTTTGGCTACATCCAGTTGCTGGATTCCCCGGACAAATCGAATTAAATGTGGGGATCCCGTATCTAAAATAAAATCACCCTTCTGTTCTTGAATCTGGTTGACATCCTTCATTCGTAGTGCTACATAATTAGCCGATCGAATATGGGCTTCATGTGGGCCGTCGGAAGCCAAGAATTTGAAGTGCTCTTTATTAAGCCCTATTTTTTTTGCAAATAGTGTAATACAGCGCCCTCCGTTGCCACACATACTCCCTTCGTTACCATCTGCATTGTAATATTTCATTTCAAAGTCATACCCATCCTTTTCTTGCAACAGCATGAGTCCGTCTGCGCCAATGCCCCGATGTCGATCACAGAGACGATGTATGTTATCGGTCGATAATGCGTTTAACGATTGATTTCGGTTGTCGGCAATAATAAAATCGTTCCCAGTACCTTGGTACTTTTCAAAATGTAGGATCATGAAAATGATTCAGAGAATGTAGTTAAGAACTGTTGTATCAGACGGTCTATATGCAATGGCGCATTGTCGCTAAATGTTTGTGTCACGCGGTTTGCTACAATAACATTTAGAGCTAGGCATTGATGTCCCATCAAGCGGCTTAAGCCGTAAATGGCGGCTGTTTCCATTTCAAAATTAGTAATTCGGTGTGCCCCATATTTGAAATCAGTGAGTCTGTTAATTAATGACGGGTTATTTAGTCCAAGTCGTAGCACTCTGCCTTGCGGGCCATAAAAGCCAGGACAAGTAACTGTGATTCCCTGGTAAAAATTAGTTGCAAAATGCTTCAATAATGAACCAGAAGCGGCACTGATATAGGGCTGGCCCGTTTGATGTTGTAATTGTGTCTGCGCTAAAAAGGATTGAATCAGCAAAGATTCTTCCTCATTTTGATTCAAGCGGTAGAAGTGTAAAAGGTTATCAATGCCTAGGCCATGTGTTGAGGCTACAAAGCTATTAACAGGGATATCTGCTTGTAATGAACCTGAAGTTCCTAGTCGGATAATCTGAAGGCTGGATAATTTCTCTTTTGGACGTCGTGTTGCTAAGTCGATATTGACTAATGCATCTAATTCGTTCAGCACAATGTCTATATTGTCGGGTCCAATTCCAGATGACAAAACTGTAATTCTTTTTGATCCGACAAATCCGGTATGCGTAATAAACTCTCTATGTTGACAAGTGAATTCTATGCGATCAAAATATCGGCTTACTGCTTTTACTCGATCGGGGTCGCCAACCGTAATAACAGTAGGGGCTAATTCCTCCGGACGGAGATCAAGATGATAGACAGCGCCTCTGCTATTTAAGATTAATTCCGATGCGGCTATTGGATTCATAGGATTTCAAAAATACTGCTTATTTTCGCTGTCCCCTACAGGGTCCTGTGGCCGAGTGGCTAGGCAGAGCTCTGCAAAAGCTCCTACAGCGGTTCGAATCCGCTCGGGACCTCTCAACCCCGCAAAAGCGGGGTTTTTCTTTGACTTCATCGATTCAGTTGACCTAACTTTACAATCCATGTTAACTGATCAGGATAAAGCGTTTATTGATTTTTGGGATAAAAATAGGGTGGCTAAAAAACGCTGGGTTCGGCAGTTGTCTGTGGGCTTGCCACTAGGGGTTAGCCTGGTTCTCGCAACGGTCGCCAGTCTTTTTTCAGGATGGTATGGTCGTGCGCAAATGGTCCTTTTTCGCGAACAGTCATCTTTAATTCTTGTGCTTGTTTTTGCTGCTATCGCAATAGTTTTGTTCATTGTAATATTTTCCGCACGTCATCAATGGGATATGAATGAACAGCGATATCAAGAACTCATAAACCGTCAATCTTTTTAAAAAACAGCTATGCGTAAATTATTTTTTCTTCTCCCTGTATTTGTGGTAAGCCTAATAATTAGTTGTAATAAAGAAACAGCCTGCACCCCCAAAACGGTTGCCAGTGAAGTTGCTACGATGCAAAGTTTTGCTACCACAAACGGGTTGACCGTTCAAACTCATAGCAGCGGTATGTTGTATCAAATTGTAAATCCTGGCAGTGGATTAACCCCTGCACTTACTTCACGTGTTTCCGTTCGTTACACAGGAAAGTTGATGAATGGAACAATTTTCGATTCAAATACTGGTGTACCCGTTCAGTTTTTACTGGGGCAGGTAATTGCAGGCTGGCAGTTGGGACTTCCTCTAATTAAAAAAGGAGGTGTAATCCGTCTCATCATTCCTTCCTCACTTGCTTATGGTTGTAATGCAGCCGGATCTATCCCAGGAGATTCGGTCCTTTATTTTGAAGTTGAACTTGTAGATGTACTCTAAATTATTCAGCTATGTCAAATGAGACGATATCGGCCTTTGACATTTTTAAAATTGGGATAGGCCCTTCCAGTTCGCATACATTGGGTCCCTGGAGAGCAGCATTGGCTTTGCTTGATTATTTGAGAGATAAAAATCAGCTTCAACTAGTTTCCTCAGTAAGGGTTCTTTTATATGGGTCACTTGCTAAAACCGGTAAAGGTCATGGAACGGGAACGGCAGTGCAAATGGGCTTATTGGGTGCTGATCCTGTCACCTTTCCTACTGAACAAATCGAAGCGCAATTACATACGATTAGTTTACAGAATAGTCTTTTTCTTGGTGGGGTACATGAGATTTCCTTTTCTCCGCAGGAGGATATCGACTATCTGATCACTGAATCACTTCCGTTTCACTCTAATGCACTTTCATTTTTAGTAAAGCTGACCGACGGAACTAATTTTTCTAAAACCTATTATTCAGTAGGTGGTGGATTTGTAGTGCAAGAGGACGAAGAGGAAAAATTATTAAAGAAAGTTGAGCTGGCATTCCCCTTTTCAAACGCTCAGGAATTGCAACATTGGTGTATGAAAACGGGGCTATCGATTCATGAAATTATGATGGAAAATGAGATGGCTTGGCGTAGTGAACAACAAACCATCGATCAATCATTGCAGATTTGGTCTGTGATGCGTGATTGTATGTTCAAGGGTTGTCATACCCAAGGAGTATTGCCTGGTGGGTTGGAAGTGATTCGAAGAGCGGCTGAGCTAAATAAAAAATTACTGAAAGGACAGACTTATACTACATATGAGACGTGGATAGAATCTATTGCGGCTGGTGGTCGTGGTTTTAATTATACATTAGATTGGGTGAGTTGCTTTGCCTTAGCGGTGAATGAGGAGAATGCTTCTTTTGGTAGAGTAGTGACTGCGCCTACCAATGGTGCAGCGGGAGTAGTACCTGCCGTGTTACAGTATTTTCTAATTTTTTGTGAACCTCGGTCTGAAAAGTCGATTACTTCTTTTTTGCTAACTGCTGCTGCAATTGGAATTGTTTTTAAACAAGGAGCAACGTTGTCTGCCGCGATGGGAGGTTGTCAGGCTGAGATTGGTGTATCAGCAGCTATGGCAGCTGCTGGACTAACGGAGGTAATGGGCGGTACGCAGCGACAAGTGTTGATGGCAGCTGAAATTGCCATGGAGCATCACCTTGGTTTAACATGTGATCCAATCGGAGGACTTGTGCAGGTTCCGTGTATTGAGCGTAATACGATGGGGGCAATCAAAGCAATAACGGCTTCTCAGCTTGCCCTGCAAAGCACACCTGATCTAGCAAAGGTTTCATTGGATGCAGTAATTAAAACAATGTGGGATACTGCAAAAGATATGAATCATAAGTACAAGGAAACTGCGGATGGAGGGCTTGCAATCAATGTGCCCCTTAGTTTACCTGAATGCTAAAGTCGTTTACTACATTGTAAATCGTATCTCTTTCTATTGGGTCTCTGCCTGCTTGCCTAATCAAATCAACCAGTTCATTGGTGGTCAGTGTAGGGCTTTGCTCTTCTGAGCCTGCCATGCTGTAAATTTTAGTCGAATCATCTATAGTGCCATCGATATCATCAACGCCAAAACTTAAAGACAGTTGCGCGTTTTGGCGACCCAGCATGGGCCAGTAGGCTTTCAGGTGTGAGAAGTTGTCCAAATAAATTCGAGCTATAGCATACATCCGCATATCCTCTGTGAGAGTGCTTTCTGTGACATGGCTCATATCATTATCCTTGTTCCTAAACTTTAGTGGGATAAATGTGTTGAATCCTCCTGTTCTATCTTGCAATGCTCTTAGTCTATGCATGTGGTCAATACGATGTTTGTAGGATTCTATATGTCCATAGAGCATCGTTGCATTGGAGGGAATGCCTAATTGGTGTGCCGTTTCATGGATAGCAAGCCATCCCTCCGCATTAACTTTATCCTTGCAAATCTTTTCTCTGATCTCTGGATGAAAAATTTCTGCCCCACCTCCCGGTATTGAATCAAGGCCTGCTGCTATCAAGGTTTTTAGTCCTTCCTCCACTGATAAGCCTGCTTTGCGAAACATATAGTCAAATTCTACAGCTGTGAAAGCTTTGATGTGTAATCCAGGGCGATGTGCTTTGATAGCGGCTAATAATTCTTTGAAGAAAGTTAGATTCATCTTGGGATGAACACCTCCTACAATATGAACTTCCGTGACAGGGATGCCATCATATTTTTTTACCAAATGAAGCATTTGTTCGATACTCAATTCCCAGCCTTCTTCTCTGTTTGCATAAAGACGACTATAGGCACAGAACTGGCAACTAAAAACACAAACATTGGTTGGCTCTATATGAAAATTGCGGTTAAAATATACTCGGTTTCCGTTTTTGCTTTCACGAATTTGATTGGCTAAAGTGCCAACAAATCCAAGGCTAGCCTCTTCAAAAAGTAATTGGCAATCCTGATCTGTAATACGGATTTGATTATTTACTTTTTCTGCGATTGCTCGCAGGGCGGGGGAGGTGGAATGAGTATGGGTCATTATAGCTTAAAAGAGTGCCGCAAAGGTATTAATTCCTTACCTTTCTACTATGACACCACGAATCAGACTTACAATTTTAAGCTTCCTGGAATTTTTTATTTGGGGATCCTGGCTTATTACAGTTGGCGCCTATTGGTTTCAGAACCGACAATGGAGTGGAGCCGAGTTTGGGGCTATATTTTCCACCATGGGGCTATCTGCCATTTTCATGCCAGCCTTGGCTGGTATTGTAGCTGACCGCTATCTGAACGCAGAACGGTTACTAGGGCTTTGTCATCTGGTGGGGGCCATTGTGCTTTTTTATTTACCGCAGGTAAATGATCCAGGACAATTTTATTGGGTTCTGCTTCTTTATATGTTGTTTTATATGCCTACAATTTCTTTAGCTAATACAGTTTCTTATACGGTTATTGTAGGTGCTGGAAAGGATATTGTTAAGGAGTTCCCGCCAATTCGCGTTTGGGGCACAGTTGGGTTCATTGTAGCTATGTGGGTTGTTAGTCTACTCAGATGGGAAACCTCAGCCTTGCAATTTTATGTAGCGGGATCAGCTTCTTTAATTTTAGGAGTGTATGCATTTTCTTTACCAGCGTGTCCTCCCAAATCCGCACAAACAAAATCTACCTCTTTATCTTCCTTATTAGGGTTACAGGCCTTTTCCCTTTTTAGGAATTATAAAATGGCCCTCTTTTTCATATTTGCTATGCTACTTGGCGCAGCCTTGCAGTTGACCAATGCCTATGGGGATACATTTTTGCATGATTTTGATAAGGTAGAAGAATTTAAAAGCAGTATTGCTGTTCAATATCCGGCAATCATCATGTCTATTTCACAGATGTCAGAAACTTTATTCATTCTTGCAATTCCCTTTTTTCTCCGCCGTTTTGGAATTAAATCAGTTATGCTTTTTAGCATGATCGCATGGGTATTCCGTTTTGGACTGTTTGCATTTGGGGATCCTGGAGAAGGGCTTTGGATGATCATTTTATCATGTATTGTGTATGGAATGGCTTTTGATTTTTTTAATATTTCCGGTTCTTTATTTGTCGACACACAGGTTTCTCCTTCTATTCGTGCTTCCGCGCAAGGGATATTTATGATGATGTCAAATGGCTTTGGAGCCTGGTTGGGAAGTACTATTAGTGGGTTGGTAATACAGCACTACTTCACCAATCCTGATCAATCTATGAATTGGCGGGAAATTTGGCTATCCTTTGCAGGATACTCCTTGGTGGTTGCAATTTTGTTTGCTTTGTTATTTAAGCATCGCCATACGGTGAGCGAAACTATTTCTAAATAGAAAATTTGACTGTTACAAATAAAAAAAGCCTGCTTTGAGTAGAGCAGGCTTTTTTTATTATTTCAATTGATTAAGCGTGTGTTTCTATCTTTTTTACAAAGTTAGCTTTTGGCTGTGCACCTACTAGCTTATCTACTACCTGTCCGTTTTTGATAAATAGAATAGCAGGTATGGAGGTGATGCCATAATTCATGGAGACGGATGGATTGTGATCTACATTTAACTTCCCAATATTTACTTTACCGTCGTATTCTTTTGCGAGTTCTTCGATAACGGGTCCTATAGCGCGGCAGGGCCCGCACCACTCCGCCCAGAAGTCCACTACACAGAGTTTATCGGATTCGAGCACGTCTGATTGAAAATTAGCGTCTGTAAATTCTTTTGCCATTTTTAGTTTATTTAAAATGTGAATTGCAAATTTAGTTCCAGCACAAATCTTCTTGACCGATTGGCATTACTTGTGTAAAAGTTGTCAGGCTAGATGGTTTGTACAGAAACTTGAAGACTGGGGTTATTATTTAAAAATTGAATTAGTTCTGCGCTCATTTCAATTCCTTGCGAAGTCGATATAAGATTGGTATTTAATGCATTACGGTCGTCAGTTAGAGCAAATTTAAAAGTAGTTCTTCCCGGATTTTTCTTAAAATACTTTTCCAAAAACAGGATCATCTCTTGTGTAATGTCTTGTGGTCTTACATCAATTTGTAACAATCTTGTCAGGCTTGCAATCATTGTTTCGGCAAGTGTTACCCCCATTACTTTAAACTCAAATTCGTCACGATTGTAGCGCTGTTTCAGAAATCCGTTTATCAGTACAGTGCTTCCTGCTTGAAGTAGTGGCGAAATTTTGAGATAATCGTCGCTGAATAGCGGGAACTCCATTTTGCCCGTGTAGTCCTCAATAATAAAATTGCCATACTTATTGCCACTTTTAGCAATTCGGTGTTGTGCGTCAGCAACCAATCCTACTAGTCGGAATGGCCTGCCAGGATTAGATTGCTCTCGAATAGTATCCCTAAAGTGAAGAAAATCACGGATGGCTGTGACTCCGTAATGTTGAATTTCAAATTTGTAATTATCCAAGGGATGGCCGCTTAAGTAAATCCCTGTTACTTCTTTTTCATGATCAAGTTGTACCACAAGTGGCCAGGGGGCTACATCCAGCATGCGTGGTGGAGGAATTTCCATGGTAACTGGTAGGTCACCAAAAAGTGTATTAGCGGCGCTTGCTTGCTGCTGTCCCATGACCTGACCATATCGCATTATTTTTTCAAGCCCTGTTACATCTTCCCCTGAGGCAACAGTAAAATACTGTGCACGATGCAGGGAAGTAAAGCAATCAAAGCTGCCTGCATAAGCCAAACTCTCCAATGTTTTTTTATTAACTGATCGCTGGTTAATTCTTTTAATAAAGTCAAAAATATCTTTGAATGGCCCTTTCTTGTTTCGTTCTTCGATGATATTCTCTACGGCTGCTTCACCAACTCCTTTGAGGCCACCAAGTCCAAATCGTATTTCTCCTTTTTTATTTACGGCGAACCCTTTTAAGGATTCATTGATGTCAGGCCCCAGTACATTAATTCCCATGCGTCTACTCTCTTCCATGAAAAAAGTAATTTTTTCAATGCTACCTGCATTATTGAGTACTGCCGACATGTATTCGGCAGGGTAGTGGGCTTTTAAGTAGGCCGTTTGGTAAGCAACATATGCATAGCAGGTCGAATGTGATTTGTTGAAAGCGTATTGCGCAAAGGCTTCCCAATCAGACCAGATTTTTTCCAGTCGTTCAGCTGGCAACAAGTTGGCGGTGGCGCCTTCGATAAACTGCTTCTTCATCTTGTCCAGCGTTTCCCTGTTCTTCTTACCCATGGCTTTTCGAAGCACGTCTGCGTCTCCTTTGCTGAAGCCTGCTATTTTTTGTGCCAATAACATCACCTGCTCTTGATAAACCGTAATGCCATAGGTTTCCTCCAGAAATTCTTGCATCTCTGGTAGGTCGTAGCTGATTGCTTCGCGTCCATGTTTGCGGTCTATATAGTTGGGGATATAGGCCATAGGACCCGGTCTATACAAGGCGTTCATGGCAATCAAATCCTCGAATTGATCCGGTTTTAGTTCTCGCAAATATTTTTGCATTCCGGGACTTTCGAACTGAAAAGTTCCAATCGTGGAGCCTTGTTGATAGAGCGAATATGTTTTAGAATCGTCTAGGGGAATTTTATCAATATCAATCTCAACGTTGTGTAATTGCTTAATTAGTGCAAGTGCATTTTTGATAATTGAAAGTGTCTTTAAACCCAGAAAGTCCATCTTGATAATGCCTGCACTTTCAATATCATTTCCCTCAATTTGTGTAACCCAAAGTGGTGAGTCTTTGGCTGTAGCAATAGGGATCAGGTCTGTTAAATCAGTTGGTGCAATAATAATACCTGCTGCATGGATGCCCGTATTACGAACGGATCCCTCTAGTCGCTCTGCTTCGCGAAGTACACGGCCGGCAGGAATAGCGGGTTGTTTGTAATACTCTCTCAGTTTTTTCACATTTTCCAACTCGTCATTCGAAAGTGCCTCCTTTTCTTCAAGTGATTTTTCTCCTTCTTTTGATTTCAAGGGAGCGTGTAACACCCGTCTTAGCTCGATTCCTGGTTTTTCAGGAATAAGTTTTGCAAGTGCATTTGATTCGGGTAGTGGCATATCCATAACACGGGCAACATCTTTGATACTCATCTTTGCTGCCATCGTACCATAGGTAATAATTTGCGCTACCTGGTTCTTGCCATATTTTTCTACAACGTAGTCAATTACTTTTTGTCTGCCTTCGTCATCGAAGTCTGTGTCGATATCAGGCATGGACTTACGATCTGGGTTTAAAAATCGCTCAAAAAGTAAGTTGTATTTAATGGGGTCTATATTGGTAATACCAATACAATAGGCAACGACCGAGCCGGCTGCTGAACCACGTCCGGGCCCAATGAATACTCCTTTTTCACGACCTGCTCTGATAAAGTCGCTAACGATAAGGAAGTATCCAGCGAATCCCATTGTTTTGACTGTGAACAATTCAAATTCAATTCGCTCTTTTATCTCAGGTGTAACCGTGGTGTATCGTCTGCTAGCCCCTTCGTAGGTGATATGTTTTAAATATTCCCATTGGTTATTAGCGTCGGGCGATATTTTATTCTTTCCAATAATCTCCTCTTTGGTGTGAATTTGAAATCTTTTCTCAACAGGAAAGTTTGGGAGTAAAATATCTCGAGTCAGATTCAGCGGATCTACCTTGTCTACAATTTCATTCGTATTATCTAAGGCCTCTGGGAGATCAGCAAATGCCTTGGCCATTTCTTCTTTTGTTTTGAAAAAGAACTGATCATTAGGAAAGGCAAATCGTTTGTCCTTGATATTGATGTCATCGTCGGCAAAATCACGGATTGCAGGCGTTGCAAGCTTTTCGCCAGTATTTATACAAAGTAGAATGTCGTGTGCGGTAAAGTCATCTTGTTCTACATAGTGGCTATCATTACTAGCAATTACTTTGACTTTATATTTTTTTGCGAAACGTAACAGTACTTCATTGACTCTGTCCTGTTCCGCCATGCCGTGTCGTTGTAACTCTACGTAAAAGTCTTCCTGAAATATGTTCAACCACCATTTGAATTCGTTCTCCGCTTCCTCTTCACCCTTACGTAAAATGGCTTGTGGTACCGATGCTCCCAAACAACAAGTGGTAGCAATGAGGCCTTGATGGTATTTTTGAATCAGCTCTTTATCAATACGCGGGTACTTTCCATACATTCCTTCAACAAAACCCAATGAGGTTAGTTTGATTAGATTTCGGTATCCTTCTTCATTTTTGGCCAGCAATATCTGGTGCATTCGCTTGTCGCGCTGCTCCTTGGTGAAGGTTTTTTGATGTCTATTTTCCGTGAGGTAAAACTCGCAACCGACAATTGGTTTAACTTTTAACTTTCCATTAGCATCTCTATTTTTGTGAGCCTCGGCAACAAATTCAAAAACACCAAACATGTTGCCGTGATCACTGATTGCCATAGCTGGCATCTGGTTACTAATTGCTTTTTGGTACAGCAGGGGAATGGATGCGGCACCGTCCAATAACGAATATTGCGTATGAACGTGTAGGTGAGAAAACTGCATAGCGGGTTAGCAAAGTAGCTAATTTAGTTACCTTTGCAAAATCATTCATTAGACCACCTTGCGGCAACATTTTTCCCATATTTTTCCTGGGCTCCTATACGTAGGGCTGCTATTATCTGGATGTACCGTTGTTCAAAATTTAAAGGGTAAACTGCCGGTTTTGAAGGTCGAACAAGCCGAACGCTCCACGCAGATGGCAATAACCACTACTTATCAGCCACCCGTTTTCATGGATGCTCTTCCCATCAAACAAGTTGAGAAAAATAATCAACAGCCTCGGTGGGCCCTGAAGAATTCTTCCCCCTTGACTTTCCCAGCCACTTCACCTGTCGCATTAGTAGAAGTTCCCATAAACCCAAGTCTGTTATCCCCAGCCTCTGCCTCCAAAGAAGGTGAAGTATCTGCCCTGCAGATGAAGTTTTCTGTATTACTTGAACAAGACTTGTTTTCGCTACCTGATTCCAAACTTTTAGCGGCAATTGATCCATGGATGGGTGTTCGATATAGAAGAGGAGGAACCTCTCAGCAAGGCATTGATTGCTCTGCCTTTACGGCTTCTGTGCTCTCAACCTATGCTGGAATCCGACTGCCACGTACTTGTAGTGAACAATTTCAGCAATGCCAAAAGGTGGATAAGGGAGAAATCCAAATTGGAGATTTGCTATTTTTTCGAACTAGGGGTCGTTCTGTTTCTCATGTTGGAATCTACCTAGGCAATAATAAGTTTGTACATGCCTCATCAAGTAATGGTGTGATGGTGAGTAGTCGAAACGAACCTTACTTCTCTAGCCGTTTTGTAGGTGCCAGAAGGGTGCCTATGGCCACAGTGACGGAATCAGCTTTTGAATAATCTTTTATTAATTGTCTGGATTACCTGCTTAATGTCAGGGGATAGGTTAAGAAAGTATACGCCTGTCGCTGCAATAAACAAATACAAAATGCTTCTTCCTGCTAACGAAGACCAACCCTGTTGATCTGCAAAAATATAATGGATACTTATTGTTAGAACGGCAAATAGTAGCATTGCCTTTAAGGTTGCATGCGTGAATGGCTGCAGTTTGAATTTATACCAAAGAAAAAGTATTCTAATGCTATTGTAAATGGTGATGGAAATCAATTGGGCCAGAGCGGTTCCAATTATACCATACGAGAGGGTTAGAAAGTAGCTCAGTGGCAGCATGCATAAGAGTAGCAGAATTCCACTTGTAAATTCAAATCGCCAACGAGGGGAAGTAATAATTATTTGGGAATTAATGCCAGTGCCCATGTCAATTAACCGGGTTAGCCCTAACAAAATAAAGACAATGTAACCACTAAGAAAAGCCGGTTTTAAATCTAATGTTAGTATGGCATCTTGGTAGTTAATTACAAATAATCCAAAGAAGCAAGCACCAAATAAAAAAAGATTTATCGAAGAGCGCTGGTAAATCCGTAGCAAAGTTGACTGGTCTTTTTCTTTCCAGGCACTGGTCAGCGGCTCCATTGATGCTGCAATAATTCCGCGCTGCGGTGCCTGAAGCATGGAGGCCATATTTTGAGCCAATGAGTAAATCGCTAATTGCGCTAATGCATTTTGTAGAACCGATGGAATTAAAATGGAGTCAAATACCTGTGCTATTACAAAGATTAAGGTACCTGCATATGTAAAGCTGGTGTAATGGAGAATTGGTTTTTTTAAACGATTCGAGAGGGGACTTATGGGCCAGCTTAACGGAAGTTTTTTCTTTATGTACAGGTATCCGAGTAGCAATAGGCCAATGATTATATAGCTAAATGAAAAAAGCTGAATAAAGTTTTTGAAGTTTACAATCCATCCGTTTATAAAAAGGATAATCAATGCTAAAACAATCAAACGCCAAAATCCCTCCTTCAAAAAGTTGCTAAATACAGATTCCTTTTGCTGCCATCCCCACGCTTCTAAAATATTGAATAGGAGTAGCCCCCCAGCCAGCGCATAAATCCAATTGAAGAATTGAATCAGCAGTGGAGAATTGGTTACATATTTGCGAATAATCAAGGGCTCGATTAATTGACCAACAAAAATCAACAGTGCAAACCCAACCATTCCGAGGAGAAGCGCAATGGTGAGTTGATCATTTTTTTCTGTTTTTAACCGGTCTCTGTAATAGGGGAAGAACTTATAGATGAAATAGGGAGCACCCAGGTTGCCAACGGCTACTAAAAGCAGCGTGATTGCTATGAACGCATTATAAAGGCCAAACTCCTCTTGTGTAAAAAAATCTTTTCGGGTAAATAAGTAGGTATTGAGCAAGCCAATTCCAAATCCGCCATAAATTACTAGCGTTGATAAAATACTTTGTTTTCTGATACTGCTCATGCGATTTACCTGCTATTCTACTTTCTTTTTAGTAAAGTAATAATTCTCCGAGATGGATTCAATAGCTGTTATTTCAGCCAATTCAATTTGATTCCACGTGGTATTACAAACAATTTGCGTGGATTCTTTATCGTCCAGTCGAACAGGCATTGTAAAATCCTTGTCACAGTTTGTAAATCGGTATCGAAGTTTTCCTTGGTTGTAGGTGTATTCAAAAATGGGGATTTTAGTGGCCCGCAGATATTGGTTGAATACAGGAGAAAGGGGTAGGCTTGTCTTTCTTATAAAATAATCTTCTATATCTTTTGTATCTACTGTTTTGTGGTAAAATTCTTTATTTAGGCCTAGTAATATTTCACGAAACAAACTATCATTATTTATCATGGTGCGAATGTGATGCAGCATGCCCGCTCCTTTATTATACATATCTCCACTTCCCTCGTGGTTTACTCCATAAAATCCAATAATGGGACGGTCGTTTCTAATTTTTGTTCGTATGCCTTGACAGTATGCATCAGCTGCTTTTTTCCCATAGTGATATTCAATGAATAGCACTTCACTGTACATGGTGAATCCCTCATGCACCCACATATCCGCAATATCATTGGTGGTAATATTATTGGCAAACCACTCATGGCCACTTTCGTGTATAATAATATAGTCCCAGTCTTTTCCCCAACCAGTGCCAGAAAGATCTCGGCCTCTATACCCGTTGCCAAACCCATTTCCATAGGCAATCGCACTTTGGTGTTCCATGCCTAAATGCGGTGATTCGACCAATTTAAAACCATCTTCTTGAAAGGGGTAGGGGCCAAACCAGTATTCAAAGGCCGCCAGCATTCTCTTAGTGTCCTTATTGAATTGCGGTGTTGCTTTTTCAATATTGTAGTCTATCACCCAGTAGGATAAATCAAGTTGTTTACCAGAGTTACTCGGGTAACTGTCTTTCCAATTTGAATATGCACCAATGTAAGGGACAATGTTGTAGTTGTTGATCGGATTTATTACGCTCCATGTAGTAATAGTATTTCCACCTGCAAGCTTAACCGTGGATACTAGTCTTCCATTTGCAACTACTTTTAAACTGTCTGCTGTAATAACCGTTATGGCAGCTCCCTGGTCCGGTTCATCACTTTGGTGATCCTTGCAAGGATACCAGACGCTGGCACCAAGGCCTTGGCACGCAACGGTCATCCAGGGTCTTCCTTTTTTATCAGTTGCAAATATCCATCCGCCATCCCAGGGTGGGTTTTTTGCAATTGTTGGTTTTCCTCCATAATAAATGATGAGAGAGTCTAGGCTTCTTTTTTTTGTCCTACCCATATCAATCAGCCAAGCATCTTTCCCTCTTTTGTTAAAGGCTAGTGCTTTGCCATGATAAATGACACTGTCGATTTTCATAGGATGCTGCAGGTCAATCTGCAGTTTGTTTTCCATTGATTTCCCAACAGTGGCGAAGCGAATTTTATTACTGCCTTTGATCTCCTTATTTAGAAAGTCGGGCTCAATTGTAATATCATAATGGAGGGCATTCCACCAGCTTCGCTCTTTGTTGAGCGTTCCGCGTAAGGTGTCGTTCTTATTAAATTGCGGGTATTTTGGCTGCGCCTGAACTATGAAAGATGCCGCCATTGAAAGGCAAAGACAAATTATAAGTAAAGAAGCTTTTTTAAATGCCATGGCAGTAACTTGTTGGTAGGCTAATTTAGCCTACTCTTAGTTATCGCCGGCTTCTTTCTTTCTTTTATCAGCAAAAACTTTTCTGAATTTTTCCAATTTTGGTTGAATGACAAACTGGCAATAAGGATTTGCGTCACCATTCACCTCGAAATATTGTTGGTGGTAATTCTCTGCGGGGTAAAAAATTGTAAAAGGGCTAATCTCAGTAACAATAGGGTTTGACCAGGCGCCACTCTCGTCAAGTTCTTTTTTATAATGGGCGGCTTTTTGTTTCTGTTCCTCACTATGATAAAAAATGGCACTCCTATATTGTGTGCCTATATCATTACCCTGTCTGTTTAGTGTTGTGGGGTCATGTGTTTTCCAAAAAACTTCTAAAAGTTCATCGTAGCTGATGATGGAAGGGTCGAAAGTGATTTGAATACATTCAGCATGACCTGTGGTGCCATTACAAACTTCCTTATAGGTTGGGTTTTCTGTGTGCCCACCTGTATAGCCGGATACCGCACTTGCCACTCCCTTTAATTCCTCAAAAATTGCTTCTGTACACCAGAAACATCCGTTAGCAAATGTTGCAGTATCCATTTTTTCATTTTTTATAGTGGTTGCCTGATCCATTTTTTTAGTTGGTTTAGTTGTCGGAGCCTTTTGGGTTTGTCCTTGGCAACTGGAAAGTGCAAAGATTCCAAATAGAAGGGGAAAGCTCAAAAAAAAGGATCGAATGCTACTTAAGAAGGCTGTCATCATTAATTCTTGTATGCCAAATAACAACTTACTGCATTACTTGTTCGGTTGGTTATTCCTTAATCTTTAATTTTACTTCAAATACTAATTTATGCGAACGCTTAAAAATGCGATTTTTTTCCTCGCTTTAACTTTTTCAACTGATTCTTTTCTTTTTGCACAAAGCCAATCTCAAATGACTGACGAAATGGTTGTTCGTCAGAAAGAGGGTATGCTATTCAAGGCTTCTAAACTAACCAGTCCTCAGCTAGAGATACTTGAAGTTGTAGGCTTGGGGATGCCCAGTTTTACAGTTTCAAATATGGCCGATGGCACCCAGGATAGTTATTCGCATTCTCTTCGTGTAACATATTCTTTGCAAATCAATGGAGGCCGTGCTGGATTTCAGGTTGTATTCTATGGTTTAAATGACAAGATTCCTTATGCGGTGGCCCAAGAGGGAAATTTAACCTCGGTCTTCATGCCATATCAGGTGCATGAACATTTGAAAGGGAGAATTGAACAAGCTTTGGCGGCTCGCCGAAAAGTACAGTTAAAAATAAACCTCTTGCCTTCCGGTCTACGTGAGGCAACTTGGGTTATTAACTAAGGAATTTCTGTTTTACTCCCCTAATTAAAAATGCCCCATGAAGGGGCATTTGGTTTTTTCAGCGGAGAGAGAGGGATTCGAACCCCCGGAGGTGTTACCCTCAACGGTTTTCAAGACCGCCGCAATCGACCGCTCTGCCATCTCTCCGGCGCGAATGTAAGACAAGGCTAATTTTTAACCAAATGAATGAGTATGATTAACTTCAGGCCATTATTTTAAGATGAAAGCGCTGGCCTCTTTACTCCCCCTAGCATGGAAATACAGATTCTATTTTGTTGGGGGGCTGTTTTTTGTTTTTGTTTCAAACTATTTTAATGTTCTCACTCCTCAGCTAACCAGTTTTGTGATTGACCATGTGCAACGAACACTTCGATTGCCGGGGTATGAAGCATCATCAATTGAGCCTTCCTACAATGGGTTAGTTCAGTTGCTTTCTGCTACAATTTTAAATTACGGAAACAGTTTATCAGGGGTGGTTGCCCTCTGTGGAGTTACATTATTGGTGCTGGCACTTCTGCGTGGATTTTTTCTGTTTCTAATGCGTCAAACCATTATAGTTATGAGTAGGCACTTGGAGTACGAACAAAAAAATCAAATTTTTTCGCATTACCAAGCTATGGATATTGCTTTTCTAAAACAGAATCGGGTAGGGGATTTGATGAATAGAATCTCGGAGGATGTAGCAAGAGTACGAATGTTCACCGGACCGGCAATTATGTATGCAGCGAATTTAGTTGCAGTCATTTCGCTCTGCTTGTATTTCATGTTTAGCCGAGACTCCTTGCTTGCGCTTTATGTATTAGCGCCACTTCCCATTTTAGCAGTACTTATATATTACATAAATAATACTATAAACCAACGAAGCGAGCGAATACAGGAGGTGTTGTCTGATCTTACTACGCATGCCCAGGAATCATATGCTGGAATCCGGGTAATAAAATCTTTTAGTCAAGAACGGTCCTTAATTGGATTTTACAAAACACTTGCTGGTTTGTACCGAAAAGAGGTGCTTGGGCTCGTCAAGGTCGAGGCTTTATATTTTCCTTCCATCACACTTTTGATAGGCATAAGTACACTTCTAACTATAATGATAGGGGGGCTTTATTATATTAATGGCAATGGAGTGATTGGGATTCACACTATTGTTGAATTTGTGATGTATGTCAATATGCTAACATTCCCGGTTAGTGCTATTGGATTAACAGCCAGTATGATTCAGCGTGCTGCTGCTTCTCAGCGAAGAATAAATGAATTTTTGAAGATTAAGCCAAGCATAAACACAGGCACCAGTCCTTGCAAGGTTCCCATAGCTGGAGATCTTCTAGTTAATCAAGTCAGTTTTACATATCCCGAAACCGGAGTAAGGGCATTAAATAATGTAACGCTCCAAGTTGCAGCTGGTGAGCGGGTGCTTATCATGGGTAAAACAGGTAGTGGAAAATCTACGCTCTTGCAGTTGTTACTCCGTTTTTACGATCCAGATGCAGGAACAATTTCAATAAATGAACAGAACATAACCAATGCTGATTTGTTTTACTACAGAAGTCAAATTGGTTATGTTCCCCAGGATAGTTTCCTTTTCTCTGACACAATCTCAGCTAATATTTCTTTTGGAAAAATTGGCTGCGATAGAGCTGCAATTGAGGCCGCTGCTGCCGCGGCTGCGATAGATTCGGAAATATTGCAATTTCCTGAAGGATATCAAACATTGGTAGGGGAACGTGGCGTTACACTTAGTGGAGGGCAGAAGCAACGTATTTCGTTGGCAAGAGCCTTAGTATCATCTCCCAAATTGTTGTTGCTGGACGATTGTTTGAGTGCTGTGGATAGTGGCACCGAGCAAAAAATTGCAACTTACATCAGTGCCAAATTAAAAGATGCCACTGTTTTGATGGTTTCACATCGTGTGCCATTTCATTTGATTTTCGATAAAGTAGTAGTATTAGAAGAAGGTCAAATCGTTGAAATGGGCACTCCTGAATCTTTGTTATCGCGGGGAGGGGCATACAAGAAAATGGCTGAATATCAACAGCAGTAATAGGTTTACTGATAATTTCAAATAGGATTTGTCTTTATTTTAAAGATTTTTATATTTGTAGGATACCAAAATCTAACAACTAAACTGCAAAATCTACCACAGTGAATTACGAGAATAACGAACGGAAAATGGATAGCATTTACAGCAAGCGCCTTCGCGCAGGCAAAAGGCGTACTTATTTCTTTGATGTACGTGCTACCAAGGGTAACGACTACTACTTGACTATAACGGAGAGTAGAAAGCGTTTTGATGACAACGGTTATGATCGCCATAAGATATTTTTATACAAGGAAGATTTTAACAAATTTGTTAAAGCCCTTGGAGAGGCGGTTGATTATGTAAAGACTGATCTAATGCCCAACTTTGATTTTGATGCATTCAATCATGACGAAATCGATGAGGAAGCACCTTCTTCATCTGGCACTCAGCAAAGCATTGAAGCCCCCAAAACAGAAACAGATTTCAGCTCAGGGCCCAGCGGCACAGATGAGGTAGATAAATGGTAATATTCAAAGTATTGCTAATCAATTATTTACAAATCCATTAGTAGCTTTTTGTCTCAATTGTTAAGAGTTTTAAAAAAATCGTTTATCTTTCACTCCTAATTCACAGCTTCTTGATTCAGAGTGTTCTAACAATCAAAACAGTATCTATGCAACCAAACTTTACTTTTAAAAAAAGTAACAATTCCAGACTGCGTTCCGCTTTTCTGGTTCTAGGGATGTTCTTGAGCACAACATTGTTGACGTTCGCTCAAACCACAGTATCCACTACTGGGTTTTTAAACAACAACGCCAATGCTCTTGTTACGTTTAACTTTAAGAACAACAACACCTATGGTGTAGTTGTGACTGGTATGTCCAGCATTGCTAACGCGGCTGGGAACCTCAATGTTAAAGCTTATTATAAAACATCAGCCATCAATGGTGCTCCTGGGGCAATTGATGCTGCTAACGGTTGGATTGAATTTGCTAACCAGAATATAACTGGTGTGCTCAATACTACTACTACTACTACACAACCTTTCTTGTCAAACACTAGTTTAGTTGTTCCTGCTGGAGCAACTTACGGTATTGTTTTAGAAGCTGTCGTTAATGGTACAACTACTGCTGCACTTCGCTACAGTACTGTAGCTGCTGGAGTTTACACATTTTCAGGTGGAGGTTGCGATGTTATAACCGGCACTAATATTGGTTATGGAGGAATTGCAGCTCCTGGAGCTCCCACTTTTTCTCCTCGCGCTTTCATGGGAAGCGTGACTTTTACGCAAGCATTAGCATGCTCAGGCACTCCAGCTCCGGGCAACACATTATCCTCAGTAACATCTGTATGTCCTGGTGTTAATTTCAACCTTTCTCTTCAAAATGCACCTGCTCTGACTGGTATTAGCTACCAATGGCAATCCTCTTCCAATGGAACAACTTGGACAAACGTTAGTGGTGCTACGAACGCTACACTGACTACTAGTCAGACTGCAGCAACTTATTACCGCTGCCAGGTAACATGTTCCGGTAATACTGGTACATCAACTCCTGTTCTTGTTGCTCTTTCTCCAAACTCTTCTTGTTATTGCGCAGCGGGTGCAACCAGCACAGCTTTTGAGAAAATTTCGAATGTAACTTTCGGAACAATTAACAATAACTCTACTTCAACAGCGGGCTACGAGAATTTCTTGACTCAATCTACAAACGTTATAGCAGGACAAACTCTTCCTATATCTGTTTCTTTATCTGGAGGATTTTCTTCTGACGTAGTTCGTGTTTGGATTGATTTCAATCAAGATGGTGACTTCACTGATGCTGGAGAAGCTGTTTACGTTTCTGCGCAAGGTGTTGGCCCTCACGTTGGAAACATTACTATTCCTGGATCTGCTACCATAGGCTCTACTCGCATGCGTGTTCGTATGTATGATGCCTCATTTGGTGCAAATACTACACCATGTGGTAACTCAACTTATGGCCAGGTTGAAGATTATACTGTCAATATTCAGCCTTGTGTGCAGAATGCCTTTACTACACAACCTGCTAATACAACAGCTACGTGTGGCGGAAATGCAACCTTCACCGTTGCTGCTTCAGGTTCTGCGCCAGCCTTCACATGGCAGTTCAGAACAAGCCCCTCAGCTGCTTGGCAAACATTGCCTAATGGCGGTGAAGTAAGTGGTGCTACGACTTCGACTCTTACATTCACAAACGTTCCAACAACTTGGAATGGGTATGAGATTAGAAGTATCCTAAGTGGTCCTTGTACTGGTGTAACGCCAAGTAACTCTGCTACTTTCACGGTTAATCCTGTTCAGACAAACGTTAGCCCTGCTTCTGCAACTATTTGCCGTGGTGATCTACAGCGTTTGACTATTACAAACTTTGCCTCTACATCCGCACCTATGACAGCTACATTTACATCAACTGATGTACCTAAGGCTATCCCTGATGCAAGTGCAGCCGGTACAAGTAGTAATATTACTGTTAGTGGTTTACCAGCAGGTGCTACAATTACAAACCTCGCTGTTAAATTTAGTGTTCCTGCTCACACATGGCCCGGCGACTTAGCAATTGCGCTACGTGCACCAAATGGACAAGTGTTAAATCTAGATTATTATATTACCGGTACTGGTTATGGCCCTGGAAATGGAATGGTCAACACCAATATTAGCTCATTGGGTACGGCTGCCCTTTCCTCTGCAGTTTCTCCATTTACTGGTACATTCCGCGCTGACCGTGCTGGATCTGCTGATGCATCCACTTCAGGCATGCCTGTAACTACTACTAGCTGGGCTGCTTTATATGGCCCTGCTGCGGGTACATACACTTTAGCATTGCGTGATAGTTATGGTGGTGACGTTGGTACATTAACTGCTTGGTCAGTTGATGTTACCTATGTTATTCCAAGTTATGGACAAGGTGTATGGACAGCTACTCCTGCTGAAGCTGGAACTATGTTCCTTGATGCCGCTGGTTTAGTGCCTTACACTGGAACATTAGAGGATACAATTTTTGTTCGTCCTAACGTTAATACTACTTACTCCGTATTCTTTAATTCTACCATCTCTCCATGTACTTCAGCTCCTGCTCAAGTACCTGTGACTGTTGGATTGCCAATTAATAACTTATCTGTACCTGCGACTGTTGCAACTTGTGTGGGAGGAGGATTTACAATCACAGCCACTCATGATGCAATACCAGCAACTAATGCCGCGCCAATTTATCAGTGGCAGCAAAGTGCTGATGGTGGTGTTAACTGGACTAGCATAGCAAATGCAACTACGCCTGTGCTTGCAGTTTCATCAACTACACAAACTATGAACGGTATGCGTTATCGCATTCTATCTCGTTCTGGGTCTTGTGCAATTGCATCTTCTGGAAGTACTACATTAGTAGTAAACGCACTGCCTTCTATTACACTCGCTTCTCCAACTGTTAACTTAACTCCTGGTAAGACCACAACAATCACTGGTAGTAGCTCTCCAGCTGCTGCTACATGGAGCTGGTCGCTAAATGGTGCTACCATCGGGGGTACCGGAAACACACAGGTAGTTAATGTCGATGGATTGGGTAACTATCAAGCCACTGTTCGTGATGTGAATGGTTGTGTGAATCGCTCTAATGTTCTAAACATTGGTGCTGAAGCATCTGATAAGTTGTGGATCTATCCGAACCCAACTGCTGGTGCATTCCAGGTTCGTTATTACCATGCTGGTGATATGAACGAAAAGCGAATCATCTCTGTATTCAATGCAGCTGGTCAGTTAGTAGCAAGTAAAACGTTTGATCTGACTTATACATCTTCTCCTTATCTGAGAATGGATGTGGATCTAAGCGGTGCTGCTCGTGGAACTTATGTAGTTAAAGTTGCACATGAATTCAGCGGTAAGATTGTCTCTGGTCTGGTACTAGTCCAGTAATCTTATACCAAGTAAACTAAAACCAAAAGTCCCTGGGAAACCAGGGACTTTTTTTATGCATTAACACTCTTTAGTAATTGCAAGCAGCGGGAAAGACAGGAAGATTAGGAGGGGGCTAAAAGTTGGCGTAAATAAACTATCGCATTCTCTTATAGGCGTTAATAAGACCATTGGTTGAAGAATCGTGACTCTTGATTGGCTTATTGTCTAAAAGCTCAGGAAGTATCTTATTGGCTAACTGCTTACCTAGCTCAACTCCCCATTGGTCAAAGCTGTAGATATTCCAGATGACGCCTTGTGTAAAGATCTTATGTTCATAAAGGGCAATTAACTCTCCTAATGCAAAAGGAGTTAGCTTTTTGACTAAGATCGAATTAGTAGGTTTGTTTCCTTTAAAAACTTTAAAGGGGGTTAGTTTTTTAATCTCTTGCGGGCTCAGTCCTTGCTTCCTTAATTCCTCTTTTACCTGTGGAGCTGATTTTCCATTCAATAGGGCCTCCGTTTGTGCAAAGAAGTTGCTCATCAGTTTTTCGTGGTGGTCTCCAATGGGGTTTTGTGACTGCGCAGCGGCTATGAAATCGCAGGGGATCAATGGTGTCCCTTGATGAATTAGTTGATAAAAAGCGTGCTGCCCATTTGTGCCTGGTTCACCCCAAATAATCGGCCCAGTTGCATATTGAACAGGTTTGCCACTACGATCTGTTTGTTTTCCGTTACTCTCCATATTTCCCTGTTGGAAATAGGCCGGAAATCGATGCAGGTATTGATCGTAGGGGAGAATAGCTTCGGTTTGTGCTCCAAAAAAGTTCGTATACCATATTCCTAATAAAGCCAGTATAACAGGCATATTTTCTTTCAAGGGGGCCTCTCTAAAATGCTTGTCTATATGATGCGCACCTTTCAGTAAGTCTGAAAAGGCCTTAAACCCTATGGTTAGAGAAATGGAAAGGCCTATAGCACTCCAAAGCGAATAGCGTCCACCCACCCAATCCCAAAAGGCAAACATATTTTTACTGTCAATACCAAAACGGAGCACTTCTTTTTCGTTAGTGCTAAGCGCCACAAAGTGTTTGGCAATATGGCTTTCTTTTTTTGCTTTTTTCAAGAACCAATTCCGTGCCGTAAAGGCATTAGTCATGGTTTCCTGTGTTGTAAATGTTTTTGACGCAATTAAAAACAGTGTTTCTTCGGCGTTCACCTTTTTTAAGGTTTCGGCAATATGGCTTCCGTCTATGTTTGAGACAAAATAGGTTTCAACTCCTTTTTTCCAATAAGGTTTAAGTGCCTCAGTTACCATCAGCGGTCCCAGGTCACTGCCTCCAATGCCTATATTAACAATGTATTTGATTCTCTTTCCCGAGTAGCCTCTGTGTTTGCCATTATGAATGCTTTCGCAAAAGCTTTTCATCTGCCGCAACACCTTTTTAACTTCAGGCATCACATTTTTCCCCTCGACATAGATAGGTTGACTGCTGAAATTCCGAAGTGCGGTATGAAGTACAGCTCTATGCTCGGTGGCATTAATGGCGGCACCAGAAAAAAATAAGGACCTACATTTTTCCAGTTGACACTCTTTCGCTAAGTCAACAAGTAGCCCCATTGTTTTTTGGGTAATTCTATTTTTGGAGTAATCGAGCACCAGATCCTTGGTGCAGCATGAAAATTTATCAAACCGCTTAGGGTCGTTCTCAAATAATTCCTGAAGCGAAACTTGCTTGATTTCTTTATAGTGTTCTTGTAATTTTTTCCAAGCAGCTGTGTTTGCAGGATTAATAACCGGCAGCATAATTGACTTTTTTTAATTCTTCAGTGGTTTTTTCAATCATTGGTGAGGAAATATCTAGATGTGTAACAAGACGGACCCTATTGGGAGCGATTGCGTACGCTAAAATTCCTTTTTCCTTTAATTGACTTACCAGCGCAGGGGCTGACAAGCCATCCTGCAATTCAAATATGACAATGTTTGTCTCAACTGGTAAAACTTTTTTTACATATGGCAGACCAGTAAGGGTAGACTCAAGTGTCTTTGCATGTAAATGGTCTGTTTTCAATCGTTCTAGATGATGATCGAGCGCATAAATACCTGCTGCTGCTAAAAAGCCAGCCTGGCGCATACCACCTCCAAAAACTTTACGTATTCTTCTTGCCTTCTTAATGAAGCTGGTGCTTCCCACTAGTACACTTCCCACTGGACAGCCAAGGCTTTTGCTCAGACAGACTGAAATACTGTCAAATACCTGGCCGTATTGAAGAGCGGATTCATTTTTTGCTATGAGTGCATTCCATAGTCTGGCTCCATCGAGGTGTAGCCCTAATTGATGTTTATTGCATACTGTTCGTATGGCTTGAATTTGAGAAAAATCATAACAACTTCCACCGCCACGATTGCTTGTATTCTCAAGAGAGACTAGCCTACTGATTGGCCGGTGCACATCATCGGGCTGTACAGCTGATTCAATTTGCTGGGCAGTGATGCGACCGTAATCACCTGCTAATAATTTTACAGAGCAAAGCGAATTGAACGCAATACCGCCCCCTTCATATTGGTAGATATGTGAGTTTTCATCGCATATGATTTCATCGCCAGGTTGCGTATGACATTTGATAGCAATTTGGTTGGTCATCGTTCCGGATGGGCAAAATAAAGCAGCCTGCATTCCAAATAATTCCGCTGTTTTGCTTTCAAGTGCATTGATGGAGGGGTCTTCTCCAAAAACATCATCTCCTACAGCTGCATGTAGCATCGCCTCATGCATACCCGGCGTGGGCTTAGTTACGGTATCCGACCTGAAATCTATAGTCCAGTTTTGCATAACCGCAAGTTAGCAATCGGTCAGTTATCTTTGCCATAAAATCACCGGTATGCCATCATTTGATATAGTTAGTAAAGTAGAGCTACAAGCATTGGATAATGCCGTGAATGTAACAACCCGCGAAATTTCTAATCGCTTTGATTTTAAGGGCTCTCATTTGTTAATTGAATTGGACAAAAAGACCTTTCAGTTAAAGCTGGAGGCCGATGACGATATGAAAATGCGCCAATTGCTTGACGTATTAGTTAGCCGTGCTAACAAGCAGGGTATAGCACCCGAAGCATTTGACCTTTCCAAAGAAGGGTCTCAAAGTGGCAAGGTGTGGCGAAAGGAAGTCAAAGTCAAAAATGGGCTAGCCCAAGATGATGCTAAAAAGGTAGTCAAATTGGTTAAGGACGCTGGCTTAAAGGTCCAAGCTTCTATACAAGACGATTTAGTTAGGGTTACGGGCAAAAAAATTGATGACCTTCAGGAAGTCATTCAGCTTTGCAGGACTTCAAATCTTGGACTTCCCCTTCAATTTGTGAACATGAGGGATTGATTTGGCTGTTCTCGCTATACCTCGTAAATTTGCATCCCACAATTAATTCATCTTACGGCAAAATCCGTAAGGCCTTAAAAATCATATATTTATGAAAGAAGGAATCCACCCAGATAGCTATCGTATGGTAGTTTTCAAAGACATGAGTAACGGTCATACTTTTTTAAGTCGTTCTACTGCCGCTTCTAAAGAAATGGTAAAATGGGAAGACGGAAATGAGTATCCCCTGATCAAATTGGAGATATCCAACACCTCCCATCCTTTTTTTACTGGTAAAAATATGTTGGTTGATACGGCAGGTCGTATTGATAAGTTTAAAAAGAAATACGCCGCTAAAAAATAAGCTAGTGTTAGTAAGTATTGAAACGCCCTACAATTGTGGGGCGTTTTTATTTCCATTTTAAGCCTACCTGCATTCTCATTATTTTTACTATCGTGGCTAAGAAGCATATCATTTTTACGGAAGAATTTTGTCAGCCCTCTCAGCTGTATCCATTTTCATTAACTCGACAAATACAGGATATTAGAGTAGGGTTATTTTCAATTCGAGAAAAATGGGAGCGTTATTTAAAACAGCCCTCACTGGATAAGGCAAGAGACGATTATAAAGATCATGCCAATAGCGTACAGCTAAGCCAAATTAGAAAAGGTGACACCTGGATTTTATTACATGCTAATAGTTTGCCAACTACTGCATTGGTAAGTGCTGTAAAAAAAATGCAACCAGGAGATTGTCTGTTGGATAATCAAGGTGGCCCCATTGCATACTGTATCACTGACAAGCAAGTAGATTCAAAACATCAAATTAAGATTGACCGTCCCTTGCATTATAAAAATCAAGTTCCAAAAATTCAGTTTCCTTGGGATTTGATTCAATTGAATGCTGAGGAAATTGAGTGTGATTTTTTATTGGTCACCAAGGGAAGAAAGAGTGCGGCAATTTCAAAGACTAATCGCGTTTGGGGCTCCAACAAGATATTTATTGAAAAAGGGGCTGTTGTCGAGGGGGCGTTTATTAATGCAACAGAAGGTCCTGTGTATATTGGGGTAAAAGCCACTGTAATGGAGGGAGCTATGCTCCGCGGCCCCTTGGTAATTGGGGAAGGAGCTTGTGTTAAAATGGGTGCAAAAATATATGGAGCAACAACTATTGGTCCCTATTCAGTAGTAGGAGGAGAAATCAAGAACAGCATTTTTTTTGGATATAGTAATAAAGCACACGATGGTTACTTAGGTGATGCGGTGATTGGGGAATGGTGCAACTTAGGTGCTGGTACTTCAAATTCAAATATCAAGAATAATGCGGGGCCCATACGAATTACGACGCCTTCCGGAGAAATTAGCGTAGGGCTAAAATGCGGCGTCATGATGGGGGATTATGTAAGAACTAGCATCAACTCGTCAATTAACTCGGGAACTTTAATTGGACCTTGTTCAGTGTTATTGGAGGCTGGATTATCTCCCCGGGTAATACCTCCCTTCTCATGGGGCCAGGATGGAATTACAAAATACAAATGGCCTAAGGTTTTAGAGGATATCAAACGTTGGAAGGCACTCAAACACTGTGCAGTTAGTGACTGGGAAGAAAAAATGTTACAAAATATATATTCGTCTAATTAATATAACACCATGAGAAAAAAAATTGCTGCAGCCAATTGGAAAATGAATTTAAGTAGGGAAGAAGGAAAGGAGTTAATTGGGCAGCTACTGGTTCGTAATCCAAAAATTGGCGAGGGGCATCAAGTTATTTTAGCGGTTCCATTTCCCTACCTGGAATTAGCATCTAGTTTAGTTGCTTCACATCCTGGTTATGCCATTGCAGCACAGAATTGTTACCATCTACCAGCAGGGGCCTATACGGGAGAAGTTTCCGCTTCGATGCTTGCCTCTATTGGTATTAAGTATTGTGTTGTTGGGCATAGTGAGCGTAGAGAGTATCAGCACGAAACACCGGAGCAGCTGGGAGAAAAATTGAAACTTTGTTTTAGTCATTCAATTACGCCTATCTTTTGTTGTGGCGAATCGTTGTCAGTTAGAGAGAATGGCGATCCTGGCAGTTATGTAAAAGAGCAGCTATCTGCTTCTTTATCTAAGTTAACACCCGAACAGGTTGCCAAACTGGTTATTGCTTATGAACCGATCTGGGCTATTGGCACAGGGAAAACTGCAACGGCAGCACAGGCTCAGGAGATGCACTTTGCTATTCGTAATTATCTCCTTGATTGCTATGGCAATACAATTGCAGCAGCAATTTCAATATTATATGGGGGAAGCGTTAAAAGCAGTAATGCCGCAGAGATTTTTGGTAATCCTGATGTTGATGGTGGCTTAGTGGGAGGTGCTTCTTTGAATGCAGATGAGTTTTCTGCAATCATTAAAGCATTACCATAGAAGGGTTATTTGATTACTTCGCTGATGGTGGTACCAATATTTCCATTTGGCATTTGGATATGCAGTAAGGAGGCTAGGGTAGGCGCTATATCAGACATGCTGGTCTCACGCAGTGTTTTCCCCTTTCTTATTCCCCAGCCATACCATAGTAGCGGGATATGCGTATCGTAAGGATTCCATAAACCGTGCGTGGTACCTGTATTGCCGCTGGCATCAATATAACCAGGCTTTAAAATAAGTTGTACTTCTCCACTACGCCGAGGATGATAGCCGAGGTTGATAGCCTTTCGAATAGTTTCCGGAAGTGGAATGATATTCGTTTCATCCAATGTGAAAACGCGATCGATGCCCGGCTCCATGGCACATTCTTTTTTCAACCACGCTGCTACTTCATTGACTGCAATACCGGCGGAGTCAAGTTTTCGAAGATTTAAGTGATACTGGTAGTTATCGTCACTTAAAATGATTTTGTTGATTTTGTAAATCTTTTCCAGTGATATGTTCAAGCGATCCATGAGCTTGCTGGTAAATAAACGCCCACCTGGTAGCTTATTTTCTTGCATGAATTCTGGGATATGTGCAGCTCCATGATCAGCTGTTAGAAAGATCGTGTATTGGCTTTTACCAACCTTTTGATCAAGTAAATCCATAAACTTTCCTAATGCCAAATCAAAACGAAGCATAGCATCCTCTGCTTCTATCGAATTGGGTCCAAAGCTATGCCCAATATAGTCGGGAGAGGAAAAACTAACGGCTAGTAAGTCAGTGATTGGATCTTCTCCAAGTTTTTCATTTTCTAATGCGGATTTCGCAAACTCAAAAGTAAGTTCATTACCAAAATGAGTGGTGTTCAGTTTGCCATAATCTCGGCCTATGAATTTTTTTAGGTCATAGGGAAACCCCTCTCCAAAAGGCTTTGCCTCGTAGGATTTTTGGTCAGTGGTACTTTGCGTATAGGTGCTGCTATCATAAAGTAGTGACCATCCGGTTTTGTAGTATTGATCTGGAAGTTTCAGCTCATTAAATGTATTCACCCAATTTGGGAGGGAGGTCATATAGTAGGTTGAGGTTATCCATTTACCTACTGAATTGTCGTACCAGTAGGCTGCATTGGCGCTATGTCCTGCTGGTAAAATAGCTCCGCGATCTTTAATAGCAATCCCTACAACTTTACTTTTAAAATTGGAAGCAAGTCTTAGTTCGTCAGCAATGGAGGTAACTAACATGTTTCGGGGGCTCATTTTTCCTTGGGAAGAGCTGCTGCCTACGGTTGCTACACTTTTATCCTCGGTGCAATAAACTGTTCTATTTTGATCTTTATCCCACCAAGCATTTCCCGTTATGCCAGTTATGGAAGGAGCGCTACCCGTATACACTACGCTATGACCACAGGCAGTTACGGAAGGGCTGTAAGGTATCAACGTGTTTTCACAGGTATTGCCTTCTTTCAGCAACCGTTTAAATCCACCTTTTTCACTATAGCGATCATAATAACGGTATAGATAGTCCCAACGCATTTGATCAAGCATCAATCCCACTACCAGTTTGGGTCTTTCCAATTGGGATTGGCTGAATGTTGTGGAAGCTATCAATAGTAATAAAAGGGTAGGGGTAAAAAGACGATTCATGCGTAGCGTATTAAGTTTTGTAAAGGTAAGAATTTGAAATAGGTAAGAGACTGGTACATCAACGAATTGGCGTACAATGTTCTGACAGGATTCGAACCTTCCCATTCCATTTTGTGACGGTAACACTACAACGTTGGCGGTCGTCAAACGACTCTCCATGATAAATCCCTTTTCCCTTCCAAATGGTATTTACAACTGCCGTATTTCCTTCGATTTGAATGGTAAGGTTATCGCGTTCCATTGTCTGCAGTGTATATACTGTTGAGCCAGCAGTAGCAATAAGTGCAGCGCGATTAAATGTTTTTCCAGATTGTGTAAAATAAAGGTATTGGGGAGAAAGGGAAGAATCGACAAGTGCAGGATTTTTAGTTTTCCATCCCCGATCAAATTGTTCCATCACCATATGAACTTCTTTTTCCGTAAGAGGTTGATTGATATTTTGGGAGCAGGAGGAAAAAAGTATTACCAAAAGGCTGATGACAAGTGATTTATTCATTTTTGTAATAATAATTCGTAAAGTTCTTTTGTCCATTCTGTGCGGAGTACTTGTGTTCGGCATCCTTTATTTAGTTCGTGGATTTCAGTCAACAACTGATTTGTAAAATTACTAACCCATTGGTTCTCGTTGATGCGAATCCATCCATAAGTGGTGTCCTGGGTTATTTGTTTAACTATTTTTTCGCATTCAGCCATTTCTTTTCCCAAGTAAATCTCTCTAATGCATATTTTTTGCTCGTTATAAAGAAGTTGTGGCTGTAGTTTGCCTTTCGATACATTTTGCTTGCACCAAGTCTCTGTTTTACCCACAAATTGCTGCCCGTAGCCTGCTATAGCAAAGGCAAGAAAACAGATACTAAAAAAGAAAAGCACTTTTTTCAGCTTCATTGCAGAAAGTTAACTTCTTTTTCGCTCTGCTAGCCATTGTTCCAATTGAATTTTACTAAAACTGCTGAGATTCATGGCGGGGGTCAGCAAACTTTTTTGTGCAATTAGTACACCATATCGCACATCCGACAATCCGGCAAGGGCATGAGCATCTGGATTAATAGAAATAAATACACCTTTTTCAATCGCATAGTCTAACCATTTCCAGTCTAGATCTAAACGTCGGGGGTGTGCATTGATTTCAATCGCAACTTTATGCTCGGCACAAGCATCTATAATCCTTTTGTGATCGATGGGGTAACCTTCTCTGCTTAATAGAAGCCGTCCAGTCGGATGTCCGAGAATAGTGGTGAAAGGGTTTTCGATTGCCTTTAATAAGCGGTTTGTAGCAGTCTCTTCTATCATTCGAAGATTGCTATGTACGGAGGCAATAATTAAGTCAAAGGACGAAAGAACGGTTGCTTCATAATCAAGTGAACCATCATTCAAAATATCAGATTCAATCGATTTAAAAATTCTAAAAGGAGCTAGTTTCTTGTTGAGCTCATCTATTTGTTGGTGTTGGGCTGCAACCCGGTCTGATTTAAGACCATTTGCATAAAAAGCACTTGCGGAGTGGTCAGATAATACCATATACTCCCATTTATTATCCAAACAGGCCTTAGCCATTTCCTCAATAGTGTTGGCGCCATCACTCCAAGTGCTGTGACAGTGTATAAGCCCTCTGATTGATTCAACTTGAATCGGCATTGTTAAGTATGCCTTTTCCAGCTGTTTTTTTGATTCTCTTCGGGCTGGCGAAGAGACGGGAATGTTTCTCTTTAAAAAGAATATGTCATCAGGTTTCTGGGGAGGCTGAGTAGCTACATCCAATTGCGCTGGAATGGATAGTAATGCCTCATAAAATTCTGGTGTGGAGGAGGTTTTTAAAAGGTCCAGGGGAAGATTACTTGAGTTGTAAAGACGTATGGCCAAGCCATTTTTAAGCTGATAGCAAAGAGAGTCTTCTGTTTCTTCAATAAGCTCAGGAGGCTGTGCTGTCAAGAATTTTTCTTTGATAGATTCTTTTGAGGTTCCAATTACAAAGGACAGCTCCTTAAGAGTAGGTAACTGTCTTCTAAAATCCCCAGTTACAGCTACATTTTCCTGACCAAACTGTTGATGTAAGAATGATTCAATCGTGGGTAAAAGTGCTTCGATCTCTGCGAATAAAAAATGTCCTTTATGTTGTAGTAGGAATCGGATCGAGTTTTCTATGGATACCTGTGTTTTTTCTCCAAATCCTTTGTAATGGAGAAGTCTGTTTTCCTGACAGGCATACAATAATTCGCCCATGGATTCAATACCCATCTCTTTCCAAATGGTGTGAATCTTTTTGGGACCCACTCCTTTTATTTGAAGCATTTCAATTACTCCACTAGGCGTATTGCTAATGAGGTCATCTAGAACCGTAAGTTTACCTGTTTCAATAAGCTGGGATAGGGCACCGGCCACGCTAGATCCAATACCCCGTATATTTTTCCAATTTTCAGGATTTGTGTTGGCGAGGGGATAGGGTAATTTTTCAATGGTAAATGCCGCTGCAGCATAGGACTTGGATTTAAAAGTGTCGGATCCATGGATGTCCAATAGTTTTGATAAAAGGTCAAGTTGTTCGGCTAGCTGTGCGTTTTCCATTTTCACGAAGTATGAAGGGCAGGGATTAAATGAGAAAGTCCCCCGTTTTCGGAGGACTTTCTATCAAGTGGAAGAGAAGTGTTACTTCTTCTTCTTAGCAGCTTTTTTCTTAGCGGCTTTCTTCTTTTTTGGAGCGGCTTTTTTCTTAGCAGCTTTTTTCTTAGTAGCCATTGTTTAGAATTTAATGGTGTTAGGAAAATGGGTTATCGGTAGTAAAAATAATCATATTATTTTACTAACCAAATTTTTTTAAAGAAATTTTTAAAGCTGTCGAAATAGCTTTTTAGGCTTCAGCTGGTGCTACAGAAACAAATGTTCTGTTGTTGCGTCCTTTTTTGAATTCAACAACACCATCTGTTAATGCAAATAGAGAAAAGTCTCTACCAACGCCAACATTTTTTCCAGGATGATAAACGGTACCACGTTGACGTACGATGATGTTACCAGAGATGGCAGGTTGGCCACCAAATATTTTTACGCCTAAGCGTTTGCTCTGTGAGTCGCGGTTATTCTTTACACTACCTTCACCTTTCTTATGTGCCATGGATGTGTTTTTTTAATGGATGATAAAAATTAAGCGATGCTTACAACTTTAATTTTAGTGTAAGCGGTACGATGACCTTTCTTTTTATGAAATCCTTTTCTTCTTTTCTGTTTGTAGGCAATAACAGTATCGCCTTTAACTTGATCAAGAATTTCAGCCTGCACCTTAGAACCGTTGTTAGCGCCAACGGATAACTTTCCATTCGCATCTACCAGCAATACTTCAAGGTTTAGCTTATCTCCTGCATTACCTTCTACATGGGGGACATACAGCGTTTGGTCTTTTTCAACCTTGAACTGCTGACCGGCCACTTTTACAATAGCTACCATACACTAAAAATTAGGACGGCAAAGGTAGGGGAAAAAGGTGAATCGCCCAACGGAAAATACAACTCATTCAAAGCCAATTGGGCAGGATATTTGACCAAGGGTTTACTATATTTACCATTCTTAAATTTGCGCCTGTCCGCTAGCGGTTCTGATCCATGAAAATAAAGTCATTTTTCGCAAAGCCCTTTGCCGCTTACGTCCACCGGAATATCCGCAAGGAAATGCATAATGCATTAAATGACCAGCAACGCATTCTTCAATATCTTATTGAAATTGGACGGAAAACACAGTTCGGAAAATCAGTCAAATTAGCAGATACTAATGATTATCAATCATTTAAAGACTCTGTCTCTTTGCAGGATTACGAAGGACTGAGGCCATGGATTGAAAAAATTAAGGGGGGTGGACAAAATGTATTGTGGAAGGGGAAACCTCTCTATTTTGCCAAGACCTCCGGAACCACCAGTGGTATTAAGTATATACCAATAACTAAGGACTCCATTCCAAATCACATAAATACAGCCCGGAATGCCCTTTTATGTTATATGGCTGAAACTGGAAATACCCGTTTTGCAGACGGAAAGCTGATTTTTTTATCAGGGTCTCCAGAGTTGGAGCGGGTGGGTGGTATTCCAACTGGGCGTCTGAGCGGTATAGTAAACCATCATATACCCAGTTATTTACGTTCCAATCAACTTCCTTCTTTTGAGACTAACTGTATCGAGGAGTGGGAGGTAAAGCTTTCAAGAATTGTGGAGGAGACTATCCGGGAGAATATGACATTAATTAGCGGTATCCCCCCTTGGATGCAAATGTATTTTGATGCATTGATCGAGCGGGGTGGTCAAGCGGTGGGTGAGTTATTCCCAAATTTTAGCGTTATGGTGCAGGGGGGTGTCAATTTTGAGCCCTACCGAACAAAGTTGATGGAAAGTATTGGTCGAAAAGTAGACACCATCGAGTTGTTTCCTGCTAGTGAGGGTTTTTTTGCATTTCAGGATACCCTGGATCAGCCCGGCTTATTGCTCAATACTAATAGTGGCATTTTTTTTGAATTTGTACCAACAGCCGAACAGGGTAATACAAATCCAAAGCGTCTCTCTTTAGCAGAAGTAAAAGTGGGCGAGAATTATTCTCTCATAATAAATAGCAATGCAGGATTATGGGGGTATGAAATTGGAGATGTAGTTCGTTTTGTATCCGTTGATCCCTATCGGATAATTGTGGTAGGGCGTACCAAACATTTTATTTCAGCTTTTGGCGAACATGTTATTGGGGAGGAGGTCGAATATAGTTTGCAACAAGCTTGTCAAGAATTCTCCGTATCAGTTAGAGAGTTTACAGTAGCTCCCCGGGTTAGTAAGGATCAGGAAAAATCTTGCCATGAGTGGTTTATTGAGTTTGATCAGCCACCCGCAGACCTTCATGCGTTTGCGCAACGGGTGGATTCATATTTGCAGCAAAAGAATGTATACTATAAGGACTTAATTAGCGGATCTATTTTAAGTCCCCTGCAAATTCAGGTTGTTCCCAAAGGGGGATTTATTAATTATATGCGCTCTATTGGCAAATTGGGTGGTCAAAATAAAGTTCCTCGATTAAGTAATGACCGCGTAATTGCTGATGTTTTAATTTCATTCACCTCATTCAATTGATTTCTTACATGCATCAATCCTCTTCTCAACGACGTATTGCAATATTTGGTTCAACAGGTTCAATCGGTACACAGGCGCTAGACGTTATTGCCGCTAATCCAACTTTATTTTCTGCCGAGGTATTGACCGCACAACAGAATGAACAGCTTCTGATCGAGCAAGCAAAACAGTTTAAGCCCAACATCGTGGTGATTGGGGATGAAAAAAAGTATGTTGTGGTTAAAGAGGCATTGGATCCTCTTGGTATAAAAGTTTTTGCGGGTGAGAAAGCATTGGAAGAAGTTGCCGCACTAGATTGTTATGATCAGATGCTAGCTGCAATTGTTGGTTACGCAGGGCTAAGACCTACTCTGGCCGCAATCCGCCAAGGGAAAAGTATTGCACTAGCCAACAAGGAAACATTGGTGGTAGCTGGTGATATTGTCATGCGAACTGCCTTTGAGAATAAAGTACCCATATTGCCAGTTGATTCAGAACATTCCGCAATTTTTCAATGTTTGGTAGGGGAGGTTCATAATAAAATTGAAAAGGTCATTTTAACGGCTTCTGGTGGTCCCTTCCTTGGAAAGAAAACCAATTATCTGGTGAATGTAAAGCGTGAACATGCTTTGCAACACCCTAATTGGTCTATGGGTGCAAAGATCACAATTGACTCGGCTACTTTAATGAATAAAGGGTTGGAGATGATTGAAGCACGTTGGCTCTTCAATCTAAAACCGAGTGAAATTCAAGTGGTGATTCATCCGCAAAGTATCATTCACAGCATGGTGCAATTTCAGGATGGAAGTATAAAAGCGCAAATGGGATTACCCGACATGAAACTCCCTATTCAATATGCCATGGCATTTCCACAGCGAATTTCAAATGACTTTCCACGTTATGATTTCAGGTCGGTTCGCAGCCTGACTTTTGAAGATCCAGATGTTAAAACATTCAGAAATTTAGCCCTGGCTACCGAGGCCCTGGAAAAGGGAGGAAATTTGGCTTGTGTGATGAATGCTGCCAATGAGATTGCGGTATTTGCTTTCTTAAGAAATCGGATCAACTTTTTAGATATGACCAATATTATCGAGAAAACAATGCAGCAAGTGCCGTTTATTCAACATCCCACATTGGAGGATTATTTTGAAAGCGATGCGGCTGCGCGTAACTTTGCAGCTGATCAAATAAATCTATAACTGATTTTTCGGGGCATCAGTAATTAACACCTATGATACTTCTTGCAATTGATTGGTCCGCAGTTGGACTACAGGCTGCTCAGCTTTTACTTTCTCTATCCATTTTAGTTATCCTGCATGAGTTTGGCCACTTTATTACAGCTCGTTGGTTTGGCTGTCGTGTTGAGAAGTTTTATTTGTTTTTTGATCCTTGGTTTTCTTTATTCAAAAAGAAAAAAGGCGAAACAGAATATGGAGTAGGTTGGCTCCCGCTCGGTGGTTATGTAAAGATTGCCGGAATGATTGATGAAAGTATGGATAAGGAGGCTTTGAGTAAGCCTGCTCAATCCTGGGAGTTTAGAAGTAAGCCAGCTTGGCAACGTTTAATCATTATGGTGGGAGGTGTAGTGATGAATGTGCTGGTTGCATTTGTCATTTATGCATTTATTTTAATGATTTGGGGTGATAAAAAGATTCCCACTTCATCTATGAAATATGGCGTGCATGTTGTGGATAGTACTCTTTATAAGATGGGTATTCGTAACGGAGACCGTATTATATCAATAGACAACCAGCCTGTTAATGATTTTGAGAAGTTGCGTCGTAAGCTAATCCTTGGTGAACGTGTGCAAGTCCAAAGAGGTCAGGAGCTGATTACACTTGAGTTAGATAAGGATATGATCGGTCAATTGGTAGAAAATAGGAATAAAGACCGTCGTGGTTTTTTGGAAGCGCGCAGACCTGCGATTGCTTATTTAGTACCAGATAGTAGTTCCGCATACAAAGCGGGGCTAAGACCTGGCGACAAGATGCTTGCAGTTGACAACAATAGATTTGAGTTTTATGATCAATTACAAGAACAACTTCCGCAATATAAAGGGGATACTATTAATTTATTGATTGAAAGAGGCGGTACTGAAATTGAATTGAAAATGCCAGTAAGTGAACAGGGAAAAATAGGTTTCTTGGCTTATGGATACAACTATCAGCAGATGGATAGTCTGGGTTGGATTAATCTGGAGGTAAACAAGCTTTCTTTTTTTGCAGCCATACCTGGTGGAGTAAAAAAGGCAGGCGCTGAGTTGCAGGATTACATTGATCAGTTCAAAAAAATCTTGGATCCTGATACCGGCGCTTACAAAGGAGTAGGAGGATTTAAGTCGATGGGGTCCATCTTTCCTGGCTCAGTGTGGGATTGGGAGGCATTTTGGCGAATTACTGCCTTTCTTTCCATCGTGTTGGCGTTCATGAACCTCTTGCCAATTCCTGCGTTAGATGGAGGCCATGTTCTTTTCACGTTGTATGAGATGATAAGTGGGCGAAAGCCTAGCGATAAGTTTTTAGAATATGCACAGCTCGTTGGAATGGCGCTGTTACTTTCCCTTATGATTTATGCTAATGCCAACGACTGGTTGGGTTGGGGAAAATAAGCGAACTTTGCATTTCTAATGGGGGCGTTTGGTTTTGACAGCATAGCTCTTTGAAAGTATAAGCATGTACTGCGTTGCGTAATTAGCAGTTTAATCTGAATACGAGACTATAAATGGCAATACTCAGTATGCCATGGCTGCTTAATCAGTGATTAGGTAGTCATTAGGGCCGCCGGGCCGGTTTATCTGTTACCACGCCCCGCCGCCGACTCAACAAACAAAACAGGTTGCAAAAAGCTGGTCTCTTGCAAAAGAGATGGTCGTGCTGCTTTTCTAAGATAATTACGACTACGGGGTAGATTGGTTTGTCCGGTTCCTGTCTATCCCCGACAATTAATGCTGGAATAAACATGTAGAAGGCTTTCGGCGAATATGTTTGGACACCGGTTCGAATCCGGTCGCCTCCACTTTTATTAAATTTGTTCTTTAACTAAACTAATAATTTTGCTATGATCACTCAAGCTAAGACAAGCGTTCAGGCCATCAGCCGCTACATGTTCTTGCTGATAGCTGGGTTTATGTTTTTAACAGTGGGTTCCTCATTCAAGGTGCTCCAAGAAAATCCTGATGCTATTATGGGCGTATGGAAAACTGGAGAGGGTAATGCAATGGTCAGAATCTATAAAAATGGAGAGAAGTATCAAGGAAAGATAGTGTGGTTAAAAGAGCCTAACGATCCTGAAACTGGAAAACCTAAGATTGACAAAAATCATCCGGAGGAAGGAAGTCGCACACGTCCAATTTTGGGACTTGTTAATGTGTGGGGGTTTCGTTTTGCAGAAAAAAATAATTGGGAAGAGGGGAATATTTATGATCCCAAAAATGGTAACACGTATTCATGCACCATAAAAATGACCAGTCAAAATACAATTGAAGTCAGGGGCTTTATTGGTGTGTCTCTGATTGGAAGAACTGATACCTGGACTCGTCAGGTTGCCAAATAAAGAGTCAGCTACCAAGTGCTGCTAGGGCGATACAAAGCTCAAACTAAAAGAGAAGTAAAGAGGATTACCCATCGAACTCATAAAGTACCGTTGATTATCCTTGCTCCCATTGTATTGGTTCATGCCATCAAAGCGCCAATTATAACGAAGCCCGGCCTGAGCATTGAACCATATAAAACCTGCTAATTTTTTATCCCACATCAATCTAGGCTTTAGTTCGCCTCGCTGCAAGTAAAGTTCACCCATGGGGCTATTGGACAAACTCATCCAGAATTGGTTTCCCTCAAGTTCAAATCCAGCTTGTAACATACTAGATGTTGAAAAATTATATCGTAAGTGACCTCGAGCTGGAAGCAATAATTCCATTCCCCATTTGTCATTAAATGTTTTATTCCAAAGGAACACAGGTACATGCAGTATTCTTCCTGCACGATAGGTTCTGGCAATACCTGTACCTACCATGTTATTTTCAGAAATTTTCCAACCATATACAATGGTTCCGCTCCAGGTAAGTGCATTTTTATTTACATCCTTTAGGGTGTGAAATATCCCATTTACATCAGCACTCGCCTGGATAATCAAAAAATTCTTTTCATTCAGGGGCTTAAATAATGTGCTATTAACGCCTGCGCTCGCCAAAAAGTGAGACTGCAGCGTTTTTGCAAATAAGTTACTCCCGGGATTTTCGAGATTGAATCTGCTTCCCCAATAATTGGCTCCAACCTGCCATATAACTTTATTGGTTGAAACAACTGGTATATTGACTTGTGCTCTTAACACCGATAGGTTTTTAACAGAAAAGTTTTGCATGGCTGGGAGCATGGCTGATACCGGAATAGAGGGCATCTCAAAGGAGGACTGCCGGTCATATCCAATGCTCACTATACGGGTAGGAGTTTGGTTGACTACTTTCTGATTACAAAACCGTTTAACCCCTTCAGCGTCACCAAATTTGCTATAGTCGAAGTTCTCAGTGCTGTCAATTTGGGCTACTGCAATAGCGGAAACAATAAGTAAAACACTTAGCAGAATTAATCGATGCATGGGGGTTGATTTTTTGTAATACAAAGATAGGTTTACAGGTTTTTAGTATATTGCAAATACCTTAATCCTGTGAAAATCTTATCCTATGGGCAAGATCGCTCTTCTATTGATCGATGACCATAAATTAATTCGTGAGTCTTGGTCCATCATTTTAAATGCTGATCCTCGTTTTGAAGTTGTTGGTGAAACGAGCGACATTGATCAAGCACTAGTCTTAGTAAAAAAATTGAATCCAGATATCATACTTATGGATATCAATATGGTTCCAGTGAACGGTTTTGATGCAACAAAAATTATTCTTCATGATGTACCTGAAGCGCGGGTCGTAGCCATCTCTATGCATGCGCTTCCAGCCTATGCGCGACGCATGTTTCAGATGGGGGCTAAAGGGTATGTGACAAAAAATTCCTCGAGAGACGAGTTTGTCAATGCGATTTTAGACGTTAATGCTGGCAATAAATTCATCTGTGAAGAAATAAAAAATATTGTTGCTCAACAAGAGTTGGATGATGATGGTGGACACCCCGACATGAATATGCTATCTAAGCGGGAGATAGAAGTGGTGCAACTGATTAAGGAGGGGCTTTCTTCTAAAGAAATTGCAAGAAGTCTGGATATTTCTTTAAAAACAGTGGAGGTACATCGCTATAACATTCTTAGAAAACTGAAGCTCAAGAATACAGCATCGCTGGTTAACTTTATCAACGCGCAAGGATATTAAAATATCCATTCATTACTAAGCCCTGTATTTAGTCCGTGGAGCTGCATTCATTGGGCAGCCTTCTCGAGGTGCCACACAAGAATGTAAAATTCCTGAAAGAATCAAAAGACCCAGTATTGTTGAAAGAAATCTGCGCATCCTTTTCGGTTTGAGCGCAAAGCTAACAAATTTGGTATACCCTACTTGACAGAAGGGGGATTTAAGAATAAATTTAAGGTGAATCACTCATCTAAATCCTACCTTTACTCCTATGCTACAGCTTACCAAGCCATTGGCTTTCATTGATCTGGAAACTACTGGTGTCAATTTGGGCACCGATCGAATAATTGAAATTGCAATTGTTAAAGTGCTGGCGGACGGCACTAGAACCACTAAGCGTAAATTGATAAATCCCGGTATGCCCATTCCAAAAGCTTCTAGCGATGTGCATGGGATAACGGATGAAATGGTTAAAGATGCTCCTTCATTTTCCCAGGTGGCCCAGGAATTAAAACAAATGCTTGACGGCTGTGATTTAGGAGGATATAATTCAAATCGGTTTGATATACCCCTTTTGGTGGAGGAGTTTTTGCGCGCACAGGTTGAATTTGATATGAAGGGGCGAAGATTGATCGATGTGCAGCAAATATTTTATAAGATGGAGCCTCGCACATTATCTGCCGCTTATCAGTTTTATTGTCAAAAGACGCTGGAGAATGCACACAGTGCAGAAGCCGATGTAGTGGCCACTGTTGAAATTTTAGAGGCACAAGTAAAGCGATATCCGGAATTAGGCAGTTCTGTCGATGCAATTCTAAAGGTAACTGGTGAAGAGCCAATCATTGATTTTGCTCGTCGATTTATATGGGAAAATGGAGTAGAAGTATTCAATTTTGGTAAGTTTAAAGGGAAGTCTGTTGCAGAGGTTTTGCGGGCTGAACCTCAATATTACGATTGGATGATGAAAGGTGATTTTCCACAGCATACCAAAAACAAGCTTACTGAAATCTATACCCGTGCCATGCTTCGAAAAAATGGATAAGCTCGTAATAATACCAACGTATAACGAAAGGGAGAATATTGTCTCTATTCTCCAAGCTGTGTTGGCCCTGGCTGGTGATTTTCATGTTTTAGTTGTTGATGATTCCTCTCCGGATCAGACTGCTCAATTAGTAAGAGATCTTAGTACTTCTTTTCCCGGTCGTTTGTTTTTAGAAGAACGAAAAGGAAAGGGGGGGCTTGGTACGGCTTATATTCACGGATTTAGGTGGGCTCTTAAAAAGAATTATGCTTTTATTTTTGAGATGGACGCCGATTTCTCTCATAACCCAAATGACTTAATTCGTTTGTACAATGCTTGCGCATTTGAAAACGCTGATCTTGCCGTTGGTTCTAGGTATGTGAGGGGTGGTGGCGTAGTCAATTGGCCTTTCTCACGCATTTTGTTATCGAAGGGCGCCTCTTTATATACCCGTATTCTCACTAAGATGCGTGTTCAGGATCCCACTGCTGGATTTGTATGTTACAGGGCAGCTGTGCTGGCTGAAATTAATCTCGACAGAATTCGGTTTGTTGGCTATGCTTTTCAAATTGAAATGAAATATGCGGCTTGGCAATTAGGATTTTGCATCAAGGAAGTGCCTATTATATTTCAGGATCGCACGCGGGGTAGCTCTAAGATGAACAAAGGCATAATAAAAGAAGGGGTGCTAGGTGTTTGGCGGCTCAGAAAATATGCTTCAACAACCGATTATCGTTCCTCGCAATCGATGAACTAAACCATGCGTAAAGCCTACTTGCAGTTACATGGGGCGGTACTATTAGCCGGTTTAACTGGAATTTTAGGGCGCCTTATTACTCTGAATGAGCTGATGATCGTATGCTATCGTTTGCTATTTACAGCAGTTACTATGTGGGCGGTTTTTAGTTGGAGAAAAGCAATTCATCAGGTTCCTCGTCCTTTACAGTTTAAAATATTCTTGGCAGCTATCTTTGCTGCAACGCATTGGTTGACTTTTTATGGGGCTATTAAATATGCTAATGTCTCGATTGCCCTAGTCTGTTTTGCCTTGGTTAGTTTTTTTACTGCTTTATTGGAGCCCGTACTACTTCGTAAAAGAGTTAACCTAGTTGAACTCTCATTAGGTTTGGTAACCCTTGCGGGGGTTTATTTGATATTTCACTTTGATACGCGATACACCTGGGGAATTGCTTTGGGGGTTGTTTCGGCCTTGTTCGCTGCACTTTTCCCAATCATGAATAGGGAGATACTTAAAAAAACCAATGTGGAGACCTTATTGGTATGGCAGCAGTCTTTTGGATTTGTTTTTGTCCTTTTCTTGATTCCGTTTTACGGAATAGCATTTGAAACAATTCGTTTAACTCCCACTTGGGCTGATTTTGGATGGCTTCTTGTACTGTCCTGGCTTTGTTCTGTTTGGGCATTCCAGCTTTCTGGGGCAGCACTGCAAAAGTTGTCAGCATTTACAGTCAACCTGTCTTATAATCTTGAGCCAGTCTATGGCATTTTGCTTGCGTTTATAGTTTACAGAGAAGATCAATTGCTGAATAAATGGTTTTATATCGGCTTTTGTTTGATCATGGCTGCCTTGCTGATCCATTTGTTGTTATTACAGCAAAAAAAGAAAAAATTCGAGAGCAATTTCCCCAATTAAAATTCAACTATAAACCCAATGGTTGGTATAGGCGTACCCTCGTCGTTTGATAAAATAAAGGGGATTCCATTACTTCCATTGAGCTGTAGCGGTTGACCATCTCTTGTTAAAAATGCAGTGTTGGTTTGATTCCTTTCAAAGGTAAATTGTGGAAAGGCTGGACTTTTGGCAACATACCAATTGGTAACATCCAGAAATAGGTTGAACGTTAGTTGCCTGAAGTTCCATTTTTTGTCAATGCGAATATCGCTTGCATGAAAAGACGCTAATCGCTGACTATTTAACCGGCTATAATCCAGTAAGCCTGTCCCTAAGGTCAAATAATTTAACTGCGATGCCGCCATATCAAAGGGAGTGAATGGCGCGCCACCCTGTAAACGAAACTTTAAGCCAATTTCCCAGTTTCTTTTCAGTTTATATCCACCTAAAAAGGATACCAGATGACGATTATCCCATGCGCTGGCAATTAGTTTTCCATTTGACCCGCTGTATTGGCTGTAAAATAACGTGTAGGATAGTGTGGTAAAGAATCGCTTAGTAAGTTTTTGTTGGAAGAATAGTTCAATGCCTGCAGCATTCCCTTCCCCGTTGGTTGTTACATCTTCATTTCCCAATACAGTAAAGTCTCCACCCAAGTTAGCTAACGAAATTCCATCCCGGACTGAAATGGGGACTTGTTTGTAACGTTTGTAGAAACCTTCCAGCGTAAAGCGTGTAGTGGGAGCAGGCAAGTATTCAATGCCAGCTACATAGTGAATGCTTTCTGTATAGTTGGCATCTTTGTTTGTGAATTTCCCTGTATTGTCGGTGTGACTTAAAATGGTATAGGGGGCAATTTTAAAGTAATTTCCGATTGAAGCATTTAGTGTCCATCGCTCAGAGAGGGTATAGGATGCATTAAATCTGCCTGATAGGGTTTTTAACGGGTTGTTTCCTGTAGTTGTAAAGCTGTTTAAATCTGTTCTCAATCCGGCGCTGAGGCTGAGCCTATTTGCAAGTGTTCTTTTGCTTATTTGAAAGAATCCACCCGTTCTCCAAAAATTAATAGCGCTTGCATATTTTACGATTACTGCGGGTTGGATCAAAGTGCCATTCACATCTCTGAACTCCTGTCTGATGCGTTGAAAGGCATCATTATTATTTTTCACATACTGCGCAACTATTCCGTAGGATATCTTGTAATTGTTGTAGCTACGATTTACGTCAAAGCGTAGTTTATTTTCAATTTCCTGTGAAAATATTCCTGTTCTTCGTTTGGTTTCATTCCCGTACTGATTGCCATCAAACTTTTCAATGCTATTATCTAACATACTTCTGCTCAATGCAAGATTCCAATAGCCTCGGGTAATTTGTTTTCGAAGACTAGCACCTACTGTGTAGTTCCACTGGTTGATGGAGGGGGTAGCATCCAGAACATAAAGTTTTTCTGGAGTGGCTTCTCTGGGTACTCCAAAATTAAATTCATCAATTGCACCCAAGCCCAGGAAGGTTAAGGTTAGCTTTTTATTAATCCGGTGGGTTATTTTGGTCTGAAAATCCCAATAGTTAGGTCGTATGGGTAAATCGATTGCTTTGAAAAGAAGTTGTAAGTATGATCGACGTGCTGAAGCAAGAAAGGTTGTGTTAGGGGATAATGGCCCTTCTAAGGTCGTGGCTAATTCAGTGGCACTTAGTCGAACATTACCCTGTATACGATTGGGATTGCCATTTCGCTGTTTAAATTGAAAAACAGAGGAGAGCGCATTGTCATATCGTGCATCAAAGGAAGAGGTCGATAGTTTTACCTCTTCAATGAAACTAACATTTAAAATTCCAGTTGGACCACCTCCGCTTCCTTGTGTTGCAAAGTGATTGATTGTCGGTATTTCAATTCCATCCAGATAGTATACATTCTCGTTAGGAGCTCCTCCGCGAATTATAATATCATTTCTATAGCCTCCAACGCTGCCACTGGTTCCGCCGACACCTGGAAGAGCCTGAATAACTCTTGAAATATCAAAATTACCACCGGGATTACTTCGTATTTCCTCTGCAGTCAATTTTTGTACACTGAGTGGTGTTTCCAAACTTGCGGCTACCGCAGTTTTTCGGTTTTTGACAAGCACTTCCTCCAGGGTTTGTGATTTTGGTTCCATCTGCACCGAAAGGTTCGTTTCATTTCCGGAGGTAAGAACCAGGTTGTAGAAAACCGCTGTGGTATAGCCAACAACTGAAATTTTGAGGGTATACGTTTTAGGGGGTACGCCTGTTATTCTAAATCTACCCAGGGTATCGGTTATAGCACTTAGCGGAGTCCCTTCGAGACTTACAGTAGCCCCAGGTATTGCTGTCAATAAATTTTTATCCGTTACAGAACCGGAAATTGTGCCCAAGCCCTGTCCAAGGACATATAGGCTGCAACAAATCAAGGGGAGAAGGGTAAGAATCTTTTTCATATAGAATTATCAGGATACAACAATCAAAGGAATGAATGGTTTGAAGTAACTTACCCGTTACAAATAATTTTATGAAGCAATTTGCCATTACCCTGTTTTTTGGGATATTTTTCTATGCTGGTGTTTCAGCGCAAAAAAAGGCACTTGATCACTCCGTTTACGATAATTGGCAAAGGGTGGGCGATCGATTAGTTAGCCAAGATGGCAATTGGGTGTCCTATGTAATTGAAGTGCAAGAAGGAGATCCTACCTTGGTAATTCGTTCTCTAACTTCTGAGCAAGAAATTATTTACCACCGTGGTGCTGCTCCGCAATTAAGTGCTACCGGTAGATTCTTGGTTTTTAGAATCAAACCTTCTTATACTTCGATCCGAGAAGCACGGATTAAAAAGAAAAAACCCGAAGATTTCCCTAAGGATTCGCTTTGCATTTTTGAATTAGGGGTGGGGGAGAGAAAGAGAATTCCTCAGGTTCGTAGCTTTAAAATGCCTACTGCGATTGAGGGTTTACTGGCCATTCATTTAGAGACAACGGATAAAGGACAAGAGAATTCTAAACCAGCATCCCCGTTGTTACTGATACAACTTGACAAGGAGAGCGAGAAAATAATACCACGCGTTACAGATTATGAAGTTGCAGATTCTGGTAGCTATGTAGCTGGAGAGCAGGTCAAAGATCCAAAGGATTCTTTAGGGGCTAATCAGGTATTTTTATTTGCTGGCGAAAGTGCATCCATAAAAACAATTGCCAGAGGGGGTAATGATTTTCGATCCTTCGTTTTTTCAAGGGATGGTCAGCAATTGGTTTTTATTGCTGAACGGGATGCTCGCCCTAAAGAGTTGGTCAAATATTTCAAGTTATATCATTACAAGTCTCAAGCAGACAGCTCCTTATTGTTGATTGACAGATATACGCCAGGAATGAAACTGGGATTTACCGTGAGTGAGTTCGGAAAACCTCGATTTAGTAAATCGGGGCAACGACTTTATTTTGGTGCGGCGCCCATACGATCCGCTGCGGATACCAGTTTGCCAGAAATCGATCAAGTTAAAGTAGACATATGGCATTATAACGATGATTATTTGCAGACACAGCAGTTATATAACCTGAAAAGAGATCTTGAAAAGAGTTTCCTGGCGCTGTATGATTTTTCAAACCAGCATGTTGTCCAATTGGAAACCCCTGAGTTGTCTCAGGTATTTTTTCCAGACCATGGAGACGCAATGTTTGGATACATTATTACCGATTGGGGTAATCGAGTTTCTTCGCAATGGACTGGAATGACCAAAAAAGATATTTATCGTATTCAACTTACTACGGGAGATACAATGCTGGTCAAAAAAACTGTTTCAGGAGTAATTACTACCTCATCCGTATCTCCTGATGGGGCGGCCTTGGTTTGGTATGATTATGCATTAAAACAATTTGTGGCTTGGCAGGATGGAAAAGTAAATGTGATTACAAAAACTATCCCTTTTCCACTGTATGATGAGGAACACGATTCGCCAGGCCCTGCTGATCCATACGGAATTGCCGGATGGTTGCCTGGGGATACTTCATTATTGATCTATGATCGGTACGATGCTTGGAAGGTGGATATTCGGGCAAAAAGAACGGCTATAAATTTTACAAAGATTGGAAGGGTTAACAAAGAAAATTACCGGTATGTTAGGTTGGATCCTAAAGAAAAATATGTGCTGGAATCTTCGATGAGTTGTTGGCGATTTCAACAGCAAGTTGACAAGTCTGCAGGTATGGCAATCGCTTCTTTTATAAATGGTCAACTAAGTTGGAAATATCGGGACGCTGGTGCATTTGCGTATGGGCTGCCTATAAAGTCAAAAAATACATCCGCATTATTATTCACGAAGGAGCGTTTTGATCAATCGCCAGATCTACATGTGTGGAATTGGGAGACTGCAGCTCCTGCACGAAAGTTGACTACTTTAAATCCCCAACAGAAAGAGTATTGGTGGGGAAGTGCTTCTTTATATCGCTGGAAAGCGCTGAATGGTAAACCGGCAAGTGGTGTAATCTATCTTCCAGAAAATTTTGATCCTTCAAAAAAATATCCTGTATTGCTTTATTTCTACGAGACACATACAAGCACTTTGCATAGTTATATACCTCCAGCTCCAACAGGCAGCCGATTAAATGTTTCCTTTTATGTAAGCAGGGGATATGTAGTACTTAGTCCTGATATCCACTACACCATTGGCTATCCTGCAAAGAGTTGCTACGATTATGTGGTAAGTGCTGCCAACCAATTGGCAAAAGAGCCTTGGATTGATGGAGGACGTATAGGCATTCAGGGTCAGAGTTGGGGAGGTATTCAAGTTGCTCAATTGGTTACCATGACTAATCTTTTTCGAGCAGCCTGGGCCGGAGCACCTGTTGCAAATATGACCAGTGCCTATGGGGGTATTCGTTGGGAGAGTGGATTAAATCGTCAATTTCAATATGAAATCTCACAGAGCAGAATAGGGGCTACGCTATGGCAGCGGCAAGATCTGTATATTAAAAACTCCCCGTTATTTAGTGTACCAAAAATTAATACTCCATTGGTAATTATGGCCAATGATGCAGATGGGGCTGTTCCTTGGTACCAAGGTATTGAGCTGTTCACAGCTATGCGGAGACTTGGCAAAAAGGTCTGGATGCTTAATTACAACGGGGAAGCTCACAATCTACGTGAGCGAAAAAACCAGAAGGACATATCTATTCGACAGCAACAATACTTTGATTGGCTTTTGAAAGGGGAAAGACCTGCACGTTGGCTAACTGAAGGGGTTCCTGCAATTAATAAGGGAAGAGATTTGGGATTGGACTTGATAGATTAAAGCTGACGTTCCGCATCAAAACTTTCCAGTTCTTTTGCAACTGCAGTCAAAAAAGTTGCACCAAGGCTGCCATCTACAATCCGATGATCATAACTCATGCTTAGGTACATCATATGCCGGATAGCAATGCTATCTCCTGCTGGTGTCTCTACGACTACGGGTCTTTTTTTAATAGCACCTACTGCTAAAATTGCAACCTGTGGTTGATTGATAATTGGGGTTCCCATCAACGAACCAAACGTTCCGACATTGGTTAGTGTGAACGTACCATTTTGAGTATCATCTGGTCTTAATTTTCCCTGGCGTGCAGCATCGGCAAGTTGGTTAACTTGTTTGGCAAGTCCCACCATATTATATTGATCTGCATTCCGAATAACAGGAACAATTAAATTGCCAGATGGTAATGCAGTAGCCATCCCAATGTTAATGTCTTTTTTAAGAATAATATTACCGCCATCCAGTGACGAATTGATGAGTGGGAATTTTTTTATACAACGTACAATCGCTTCAATAAAAAGTGGAGTATAGGTTATTTTAGTGCCTTCTCTTTTTTCAAAGTCCTTTTTTACTTTTTCTCTCCAAAGAACAAGATTTGTGACATCTGCCTCAGTAAAACTGGTTACATGCGGGCTGGTTTGCTTGCTCTTAACCATGTGGTCCGCGATCAACTTACGCATCCGGTCCATTTCAATGATTTCAACGTTTCCGCTGGTCACTGAAGATGGAGTTGAAAGAATCGGCGTTGAAGGCTGGATTCGTGCCAGCGGTATGGATAACTCTTGTGGGGCTGAAACGGCAGGCTGGGTTCTGACCGCTAAATAGTGAAGAATATCTTTTTTTGTAACGCGACCTTCACCTCCGCTTCCTGGAATCTTTTCAAGTTCGCTCATCGAAATACCTTCATTGGCAGCAATATTTAGGACCAATGGAGAATAAAAACGATTTGCTCCAATCGTAATAGGTTTATGAGCAGTGATTTGGGTATTGATTGATGATTGCTGAATTGTGGGTTGCGTACTAGCTGGTGAGGGGGCTTGATGAGAAGTGGGGGGTGTAGAAGGAATACTTGAAGCTGGCTGTGTGGCTGAGGTTTGAATACGTGCAATTACTGTACCGATGGGAACTACCTCATTCACGTTAAATAAGATTTCCTGAATTATGCCCGCTGCTGTACTCGGCACTTCGCTATCCACTTTGTCCGTAGCTATCTCCAACACAGTTTCATCCAGCGCTATTGCGTCCCCGGGCTGTTTATGCCATTTTAGAATTGTGGCTTCCATTATGCTTTCGCCAAGCTTAGGCATCACCAAATCAACTATTGCCATAGTAAAGTTTTAATTGCAGCAATCGAAAGACAAAGGTACAAGTTTGCTATTAATCCTGCGATTCAGTTAGCATGAACTGTCGTAGCATATTCAATGCACTAATTGCAGTTTGGTGGGTGTTGCGCTGACGGTCAAAACCAAGTTTTAAACATTGGACTTTTGTTGTGCTTTTGTTCGCCACGGCAATCCATACGGTTCCGACCGGCTTGAGTGCAGTACCTCCGTCTGGCCCCATGATGCCTGACACAGCAATTCCATAGGTGGTATTTAACTGCTTTAAGGCTCCCGTTGCCATTGCTTGTGCCGTTTGTTCACTTACTGCCCCATATGTTGAAATGGTAGAATGGTCTACCATTAGTAGTTTTTCTTTTGCCTCATTGGCATAGGCCACGATACTTCCTTTGAAATAATTGGAAGAACCTGGTAAGGAGGTCAGCATACTGGCAATCAAACCTCCTGTACAACTTTCGGCCGTGCTAAGTGTTGCCTTCTTTTCACTAAGTAGTCTTCCAATAACTGCTTCTAACTTTTCATCTTTATCAGTTACTAGGTGAGTGGCAACTAACTTTTTCAACTCCTCAAATTTTGAATCAATTGCCTGTTTTAATACAAGCTGGTCTTGGCCTGTAGCAGTGATACGTAGCTTAACCATTCCATATTGGGGTAAGTAGGCTAATTTAAGTTCAGGTTGAAGAGTTGCTTCAAAATTGACTAGCTGCTCAGCAAGCATTGATTCGCCGATTCCTGCAGTTAGAAGCGTGCGATGGAATATGAAAGGGGTCTTTAAATTTTGCTGAAGAAAGGGGATAACGGAGTCGGTCATGATTTCTTTCATTTCCTGTGGTACTCCGGGCATGGAGATGTAAATCCGATTTTCTTTTTGAAATAGCATTCCGGGTGCTGTACCCCTGGGGTTATGTAAAATGGTGCAGTTATCGGGAATATCGGCTTGTTTTTGATTACGCGGTAAAAGTGCACCCGGACGTTTGTATACCTCATTGAAAAGCCATTCTATATGTTTCAGTGTAGCGGGATCTCTCCTTAGTTTCCCTCCAAAATAATCACACAATAATGGTTTTGTAATATCGTCTGCTGTGGGCCCCAATCCACCAGTGAGCAGTATCACGTCTGCATAAGTAGACTCGTTATCCAAGGCCTCTCGGATAGCAGTTTCCTGATCACCCACCGCTACTCTTTTTGCAACACGGATTCCAATACTATTCAGTTGTTGTGCAATGAACGCACTATTGGTATCAATGGTTTGTCCAATGAGAAGTTCGTCTCCAATGGTGATGATGGATGCAATAATTTCCTTCACGGGTACTAATTATATAGCTGCAAAATTACCGGTATGCAAGCAAACAGCAGAAATGCCCAAAGCACTACTAGTCCAATTTTTTTGGCAACGGGTAAATCCTGAATCAGGGATCGTTTTAAAAAATGTTCGATCGTGTATTGAATAGCCGCTTCTTTCTCGTGATATTGGTCCCTGTTTTTACTGACTGAACGGAACGAGGGATGAACGTCAATCAATACATCCCGCAACTCCCAATAGAAATTATCAGGAAGTTCGGCATAGTCAAAATCATTGTCTATCCCTTTTTCTTCAATTTTTGCTTCAATTTGATCATACATTTTATTGCGACGCTGTCGCCAACCTACCCAAATGGGTATGATCAGTAGAAAATAATAGGAAAAATAGATTGCCAATCCAGTCATGAATAAGCAGGAAAGAAAGATAAACGCATTGCTAAATTTTCCCTCTTCTCCCAGATAAACGCGGTTGAATAATTGTCCTCCATCTAAGGGGTAAACAGGTAATAGATTTAGACCATTCAGTAGAACCATCAGCCACCCAATTTGCGCAATGCTGATTGAATGGCTGGTAAGAATAGGCATAGTGCTTCCCCATTGAAACAATACCCAACCAAGTATAAATCCGGGTAAAGGGCCCGCCAATATGATTACAGCCGATTGAGATTCGGATAAGTTGCGTTTTGAACCAGCCACCATAGCGCCTAGGAAGGGTATAAAAAAAATTGCGGTATCCTGGTAACCATAGTAGCGCATAGCCAGCCAATGGCCAGCTTCATGTAAAAATAAAATACCGACCAGTGTCAAAAGAAATATTGGATCAGGAATCATCCAATAGCCTGCAAAAAGGTAGAGCAGAAGGCTTGCTATTACGGAACTGGGATTATTTTTTTTAGGAGTGCTTGCGGGAAATTTTGGAAGCATCAGAAAATGATCCATTCGTATCAATTTCCTAACATGCGGTCCATACTCACTTTGCCTGGTCCTGCTATAAGAAGTACAAGGTAACCGGCTAGATAAAGTGTTGCCTGTTCGGCTTCACCCAAAAAATCACTGTTATGGACCATGAAAACCGCTACGCCCATGGTAATCACAAGTGGAATAACTACTAACCGGGTCATTAATCCTGCTACCAGTAATACCGCACAAAAGAACTCTGCGAAAATTACCAAGGAGAGTGAAATAGTTGTGCCCAAGTGCAAAGGGTCCGGGAAATCCTTTACCACTGATGCAAATTTGGTGAGTTTGCTAAATCCGTGGGGGATCATTAAAATTCCCAATGCGAGGCGTAACAGCAGCAGGGAAAAAGCAATACTGTTTTCGGTGTAGCGTGTGCTGAAAAGTTTTTTCATAACCAGCTGTTTTCACGGCTAACTTAGTGATTTTTTGTTAAAGGCCTCCTAATAGATTACTTATCCACATCTGTTTGCAATGATTCTTTGGCATCCGCGAAAATAAAACTCAAATTCGCCCGTTAATTGACCTTGTTATGCGGCCACACTTGCTTATTGGGTTCATCCTTATCAACTTTCTACATGCTAGCGCCCAACGCAGTTTGCTTTCCCTGGAGGAGGAGACTCCTGCCGTGTGGGCTGTTCGATTTTTTCAGCAGGGTCGTACTGACCTTTCTTGTTCACAATTTTTCGATGCTAATCGGGTAAAAGACCCTGATGAAACAAATAAAGTAGGTGGTCCGGCTTCACGTTTTTATTCATTGGCTTGTCGGTTACAGAAAAAACAAGCTGCTGCCGAACAAGAGGCCATTCGTTTTTTAAAGGAAAACAATATTCCTGTATGGCTTGATCGGATGCATCTTGAATTAGCTAACTACTATTTTGAAACGAAAAGTTGGCAGGACGCGTTGGATCATTTTCGCGCAGCAGGAATTTCGCATTTAACTAACCAGGAAATTGCGGCTAGTCAGTTTGGTCAAGCTTATGCTCTTTTTTCTTTAAAACGTTTTGAAGAGGCCGTTCCGCTTTTTAATAGTATTCGCCAGCTCACTACTAGTCCATTTCAGTCCGCAGCACAGTATTATTGTGGGCTACTTTACCTGAGTGAGGCAAAGTGGGACCTTGCAATGGATTGCTTTAAGCAGGTAGAGTCGCATCCTTTATATAAACGACTTGCAATTTTTCATTTAGGCCAGCTACTGGTTAAAAAGGGGGATTTGTCAGTCGCTACTACTTATCTTGAAAAAAATAGCTTTCTCTATGCGGATACGTTATATCCGGCAATTCCCTTTAAACAATTACTGGGGCACTCTTATTTTGTTCAGCAGGATTACAAAAAGGCTTTGCCATTTCTCTCCGCTTATGTGGCTTCTGCAAAAGCCTTGGATAGGGCTGATCAATATGAATTAGCGTATGCTCAACTGCGGGAAGATCAATTTGAAGCGGCCATTACTGGGTTTGTTAATTTAATTGGGGGTAATGATTCAATTGCAAACTATGCAATGTTTCAATTGGGAGAGTCGCGATTGCGTAATGGAGACCGCGCCGGAGCGCAAAGTGCTTTTCTTTATTCATCGCTAAACAACAAACATTCCCTTTTTAAGAGCCTTTCGCAATTTTTATATGGCAAGTTGAGCTATGAGTTAGGTCACTTCAATGAAGCATCAAGAGTTTTTGAACTTTATAGTAAAGAGAATCTGAGCTCTCCATACTTGGAAGAGTCGCGAGAATTATTATTTTCTTCCCTAGCGTCTAGCGCTAATTTCAAAAGGGCCATGGAAGTGTTAGAGCAAGTGAAGCAGCCCACTGCATTGGTAATTCGGTCGCTGCCCATTGTACGCTATGGAAGAGCTGTGGAATTAATTTACGATGGAGATCTTGAGCAGGCGCGACAACTATTGCAACAAGCTTTGAAAGAACAACCTAGTGCTAATATTCTGCCCGCCATACATTTTTGGTTAGGAGAAGTTTGTTTTAGGCAACAAGATTTTGATGATGCTGTTCTGCATTACAGCAAATATTTAAGTTTAGGTGCGCCTGTGACAGGAGAAGCGTCTCGCATTCATGCATACTACAATTTGGGGTACTCCTATTACCAAATTGAGCAATATAAACTAGCTCTTTCTAATTTTGAGAAGGTGAGTTATGGCCCCGTTGTTGGGAATACTTCGCTTGAACAGGATGCCCGGTTGCGTATAGCTGATTGCCAGTTTATGTTAAAGCAATATAAGGCAGCTCGAAGCGGTTATCAACGCGTAGTAGATTTAGACCTGCTTGCTTCTCCCTATGCACTCTTTCAAATTGCTTCAATTGCAGGAGTAACAAACAGTAGCGAAAAGATTAGCCTACTCAAACAGCTATTGGAAAAGTATCCGGCTAGTGAATATGTGGATGATGCAAATATGGAATTAGCTGATACCTACATGGCGGAGGAACGTTTTAGGGAGGCTATACCTGTTTTGGATTTGCTTAAGCAGCATGCGCCAAGTGCTTTACAGCCTGTAGCCTTTTTAAAGCTGGGGGTAATCTATTACAATCTCAATGAGAATGAAAAGGCTTTACAAAGTTTTCAGCAGCTAATTGAGAAATACCCGTCTTCTACGGAGGCAACTGATGCACTAGAGGATCTCAAGTCCGTCTATGTGGAGTTGGGTCGCACTTCGGAGTATACCAGTTATTTGAAACAACAGGGCTTTGCAGTTTCTGTTCAACTTGAGGACTCGCTGCAATACATTGCTGCCGAACAGCTTTACGAAGAGAAGAATTTCGAAAAAGCGATTCCTGCTTTCAAACAATATCTTAATCAGCATCCAAAGGGAGGATATTGGCTGGATGCTACTTTTTCATTAGGAGTCTGTTATCAACAGCAACAATCCTGGGTTGATGCCTTGAATCAGTTTGAACAAGTATTGCGTAATGAGGGTGGACGTTACTTTAAAGAAGCGGCTATGTCCGCGGCCCGTATTAGTTTTTTTGAATTGAAGAATTATGCTGCTGCTTCAGATCATTACCTTAGGCTTTTAACTGTTGGACCCACACAGGCTGACCGACTTGAAGCGTACAGAGGGCTGTTGCGCGCTTATTATCAGCAAAAAAAATGGAAGAATGCTAGTCAATTCGGAGATTCATTGTTGCTATTAAAAGAAAAGACCACAGACGATCAAGCATTACAAGCGCTTGCAACGGCTAAAATGCAGATAGAAGAGGGGAGAGAGGAGGCGGTTTTGCAAAATCTGCAACGTGTAATTCAGTATAATAAAGCAGGACTTGCCGCTGAAGCTCGTTATGAAGTAGCAGCTTACTACGTTCGTCAACTTCAATGGAAAATGGCTGAGAAATTTGCTTTTGAAACAATTAATCGTTCAGGAAGTTATGTGTATTGGGTTACGAGGGCTTACTTGCTTTTAGGGGATATTTATTTTGCACAAAATGACCTTTTCAACGCAAAGGCTACGTATCAAAGTGTGGTAGAAAATGCTTCTGATTCCACTTTACAAAAAGAGGCGCAGGATAAGTTAATGCGTTTTGAGAATAATAAATCTGGTAACTAACCATGCAACTACTCCATTTGGAACTCTGGGCTTTACTTAAGAGGCAATTTTTATATCTAACACTCCTTTTGCTTGTGTTCTGTAAGGAGAGTTTTGCACAGCCTGAAACCGGAGTCAAGAGTATCGATATCATATCTTCTTACAAGCCAAATGTTCGAAAATTTACAAAGTTTCAATTTCTACCCAACTTGCCTAACCCTGATACAAGTAGAATTTCGCTTCGTTACTCGATACCAACCCAGGGCTGGCAATCAGATTTTGTTTTACAACCTGTCTTGCCACTGGCTTACCAAAAAGATTCCATTGTTTCTTACTCCTCAGTTTATATAAAGGCTGGGTTCGGAAACTTTAGCGCACCCTATCTACGTGCTCACCTAAGTAGATCTAAAGCTCGTTCTGATGCCTATGCGTTTACCGTTTTCCATCAATCAGCACGCGGCAGAGAAATTTTTCAACGGTTTGGTCAAACTGCGTTGATGGCAAGTGGAACCAAAAAACTATCGGGTAGTCCTAATGTTCTGAATGGTAAAATTGATTTCAATCGAGATGTAGTATATCGCTATGGAGTGCCTGCGGGGGCCTCCTCTCCATTATTTGATTCAGTAAAACGGGTATTTACAAAAGCTGGGGCTAGTATTGGTATTAACCGTACAACGCTTACCGAATTTGGTATTCAGTATCAAGGGGATCTTTTATTTAATACATTTTTCGATCAACAGGGAGGGCGTGAAATGGCAGTAGAGGTTCGTCTGCCTATTCAAAAATTCATTGAGGAAAACTGGTCGGTTGGGATTGACTTAAATGCGCAGTCAATCCAGCTAAGTAAAGCATCTATGACATTTCGGAATAGTGCCGTAGGGTTATTTCTAGGATTAAAACACGCTAGTGGCCGACTTAATTTTACAGCTGGTATGAATCCTGTTTGGGATCGTAGTGGTGGCCAAATTCTTCCTCAAGTATCTGTTTCCTATCAGCTAGATAGTAATCGACTTATGTTGACCGGTGGCTGGGAAGGGAAATTCATCGTAAACTCATACCAGCGATTTTTTAGCTTAAATAACTGGCTAAATTCTCCCACGCAGCTTTTTAATACAACATCCCGGGAGGCCTATATTGGTTTGAAGGGCTCGCTTTCCCCTTATTTTAGTTATGCCATTCAAGGATCCAGTTTCATTCATCAAAGCATGCCACTATTTGTCAATGACACGTTTCAATCGACAACCAAAAACTCTTTCTATGTAGTATATGAGCCAAGATTAGTACAGCTCCAACTAAAGGGTGAAGTAAACTACCATATTGGGCAGCGGGTTCATCTCTTCTCGGCCCTTCAGTTTAATAATTATGGAGGATTGACGCAGCAAAAAATGGCATGGGGCTTAATTCCCCTTGAATGGAGGTTGGGGAGTAAAGTATCAATAGGAGAGAATTTATTCTGGCAAACAGATTTGTTAGTATGGCGTGGGGCTCCCTTTATGCAGGTTGACGGGAAAGCTGATCGATTAAAGGGGGCTGCAGATCTAACCACGCAGCTCGAATTCAAATTTGCAAAATCATGGCAGGCTTGGACAAGGTTTGGGAACTTATTTAACCAGGCCTATCAACGCTGGGCTCAATATCCAGTTTATGGATTCAATTTTATGGCAGGTGTTGTATTTTCGCCTGAGCCAAAAAGAAAATCTTGATCCCCGTATTCCGAGAATATCTAGCACTCAATGATCAACTTCCACTCGAAGGTGTTGGTTACATTCGTGTTCGTAGAATTTCAGCACAATTAGATATAGCGGCCCGCGTTATTACATCTCCTTATCAAGAGTTTTATTTTGATGATTCAAGTGATGTGGATGCTAACAATTTTTTAAGCTGGTTGTCCTCTCGAGACAATTTGCCCTTGGCAATTGTTCGGCAACAGTATTTAGCGGTACTCAATCATCTTGTGGCAAGCCGTCCAACCGGTGAACTATTAGCTTGGAAAGGCATTGGCAATTGGGAGCGTAATGCAAGTAACACTCTTCAATTTACTCCCGAGCGTGATTCGTTCGCAGATCCATGTTCCGTGAAAGCAGAGAAGGTAATTCGTGAAAACGTTTCTCACGTTGTCCAGGTAGGAGAGACTGCTGTTGACTCCATTACCATGGCAAATAAATTAAGTCAGAAAAAAAGTAAATCTTTACTAAAACACTGGTTGTTGGGTCCATTATTTTTTTTGATGGTTATTGCTTTGATCGTTTGGGTATTGCTAGTTGGCAGCGTTACGCCAGCTATGTTTTCTAACCCTGCAAAAGTTGTCCCAACTAATGCTACTCCCACCTACAGAAATTGATACCGACGTCTCAAATAACAACCCTTTGTCCAGCCTGTGCCTCTACCGCTTGGAAGCAAGTATTTGATGTGGTTGATCACTCTATCACAAAAGAGCAATTCCGTTTATTTGAGTGCGACAATTGCACGTTACGAATCACACTCCATGCACCTGGGGTAGACGCTATTGACCGCTATTATCAGTCAGCGGAATATATTTCACACTCTAACACCCGTAAAGGGGTTGTAAATTTTTTATACCAAGAAATAAGAAAAATTACGCTCTCTCAGAAGAATAGGTTGATACGTTCTTTTTATGGGCAAGGACATGGGAGCTTGCTTGATTATGGAAGCGGGGCAGGGGCTTTTGTTGCTTACATGCAAAAAAAAGACTGGAAGGTTGTTGGAGTCGAGCCAGCAGCGAATGCCCGCCAGATTGCTAAAGATCAATTTGGAATTGAACTGATGAGCCTTCCTGCTTTTAATGCACTGGAGGCTGCCCAATTTGATGTAATTACTTTATGGCATGTACTAGAACATGTCCATGCACTCAACGAGACTGTACAACAATTAAGAGTATTATTGAAGCCTGATGGTAGAATTTATATTGCCGTTCCCAATTATACTTCTATGGATGCTGCTTATTTTGGTCCTTGTTGGGCGGCTTACGATGTTCCCAGACATCTTTATCATTTTTCACCTCCGGCCATGCGCCAATTGATGAGTAGGAATCAACTGAAAGTATACTCAATCAAGCCAATGTGGTTTGATTCTTTTTATGTGTCCATGTTAAGTACACAATACCAGGCTGGGAAAGTTAATTACTTTAATAGCGTATGGCAGGGAATTAGGTCTACGATACGAACCATACAGGATCCAGAGAGGGCTAGTTCGCTGATCTACGAAATAGGTTACTGACCTAATTCAATTTCGTAGAGTAGGGGCCACCATTTTCCAGTAACATAAAATTTTTTTGTGGCAGTATTGTAAGCAATCCCATTGGGTACTTCTGCACCACTATATAATTGTCGTGCTTGCTCCCACAAGGTTGATAGATCCAATTTTGCAACTACCACGCCTGTAGTGGGATCGATCTTTAAAATATAAGGAGTGGTATATTGATTTGCGTATAGATATCCCTCTGCAAATTCCAACTCGTTCAGGTTATAAGTTGGGCTGCCGTTTTCAGTCACCAATTGACTTTTTAATAACTGCATTCCATTGGGCTTATAAAAGAAAATCTCGCCACTTCCATTGGTGACTATCAAATCCTGACCATTATTGGTGAGGCCCCAACCCTCCTTGTCAATAGTAAATTCATTGATTTTTTTAAAATCTAGCGTGTATTGAAAAACCTTATTCTCCCGCCAGGTTAACTGGTAAATAGTATCTCGAAGAATTGTAATACCCTCCCCAAAATAACTTTCATCCAATTTGATCGATTGAAGGCTTTTGCCATCTTTTATATTGGACAGGATTAGCTTAGAACTTCCATATTGTCCTGTTCCCTCATATAAACCGCCATCATAGTATTGAAGTCCTTGTGTATAGGAGGACGTATCATGAGGGTGAGAGGCTAGTACGGAAAAATTAAGTGGCTGAACAGTGTTGGTTTCCGGCTGCTGCTCCTCCGAAGTCTTCGGCTGGCACCTTTGGGTAACAAGAATTAGCATGAAGACTCCCCAAAAATTGAATATTCTTTTCATTATTTTAAAAAATTAGAAGCTGTATGCAGCATTTTGCTACAACGCTCTGTCTCAGAATTGTTGGGTTTACAGGTCGCAACCTCAATCATGCTTATGTAAAGGGCACCCGCTTTCGGGAGCCCTTCTTTTTTATGGGCTCTTACAGGTGAATAGCCTCTCCGTAAGCAACTTCAATCGCATCCTTAACGCTTTCGCTGATGGTTGGATGAGGATGAATCGAGTTCAGCACCTCGTGGTAAGTGGTTTCAAGTTTTCTTGCTGTTACAGTTTGGGCGATGATCTCCGTAACGTTATATCCAATCATGTGAGTACCCAGCCACTCTCCATATTTGGCATCAAAAATCACCTTCACAAAACCCTCTGTATGGCCAGCTGCTGAGGCCTTACCACTGGCACTGAGCGGGAATTTGCCAACTTTAATTTCATAGCCTGCCTCTTTGGCTTGTTTCTCTGTGTATCCAACTGAAGCGATCTCTGGAACGCAATACGTGCATCCAGGGACGTTGTTGTAATCGATTGGCTCAGGCTGATGATTATACTTCTTTTCCTGGTAAGCGATGGCTTCTGCACAAATGATCCCCTCCTTACTGGCTACGTGAGCAAGGGCCTGCCCAGGAGCACAGTCACCAATAGCATAGATACCCGCAATATTGGTCTGGCCGTATTTATCTACAATTACTTTCCCTTTTTCAGTTTTTACACCGGTTTCTTCTAAGCCAATTCCTTCAATATTCGCTGCTACTCCCACAGCGCTTAATAAAACATCAGCTTCTAGAACCTTATCACCAGCAGCTGACTTGATTGTTGCTTTAACACCAGTACCGGTTGTGTCTACTGCAGTTACTTCACTGCTGGTCATTATTTCAATACCGTTCTTCTTGTATTGTTTTTCTAGTTCTTTTGAGATATCCTCATCTTCTACAGGTACTATTCTTGGTAGAAATTCTACGATTGTAACTTTAGTTCCCATGCTATTGTAGAAATAGGCGAACTCCACTCCAATCGCCCCGCTTCCCACTATAATCATCGATTTTGGCATAGAGGGCAACACCATTGCTTCACGATAGCCCAATATTTTCTTACCATCTATTGGCATTGTGGGTAATTGACGGCTTCGGCCCCCTGTTGCGATAATTATATACTTGGCCTCCACTATTTGTTTTTTGCCATCCTTGTCAGTAACCTCTAGTTTTCCTTTTCCTGCGATCTTACCAAAACCCATGATCACATCGATCTTATTTTTTTTCATTAGGAACTGCACCCCTTTGCTCATTTTGTCCGCAACCCCACGACTTCTACGGATCACCGCATCGAATTGAGGTTGTCCAGTTGCTTCAATTCCAAAATCTTTGGCATGTTTTATGTACTCATTAACCTGTGCACTTTTTAAAAGGGCTTTAGTAGGAATACAACCCCAGTTTAGACAAACACCACCAAGACTTTCCTTTTCTACAATCGCTGTTTTTAATCCCAATTGTGAGGCCCTGATTGCAGCCACATAACCGCCAGGTCCGCTTCCCAGTACTAGTACATCGTATGCCATAATTTTGTTTTTTTGGGTGTTAACTGTCAGCCGATTAGGGTGCCGAACAGGCTGCGAAGTTACCTTAAAAGCAAATTCAATCAAAAGCGGGATGTACCCCCAGGCAGCCCGGGGTATAAAAAAAAGGGCTTTCTGTCTTTTAAATCACTGATTTCCCTTAACTTTGCCGTCCCAAATTTGTGTTATATGGCAAGAGTATGTCAGGTCACCGGAAAGACGCCAGTAGGCGGTCACAAAGTGTCCCATTCTAATATTAAGACCAAGCGTCGTTTTCTGCCTAATCTGCAGCGTAAGCGTTTTTATCTGGCTGAAGAAGACAAGTGGATTACCCTCAAATTATCGACTGAGGCTATCCGTACAATCAACAAAAACGGTCTTTACAGTGTTGTGAAGCAGTTGAGAGCACAAGGAGAAAAAATTTAACGATTAAACCGTTTCAATCATGGCAAAAAAAGGCAATCGCGTCCAGGTTATTTTAGAGTGTACCGAGCACAAGTCAAGTGGCAAGCCTGGTACCAGCCGTTACATTACGGTAAAAAATAAGAAGAACAATCCTGAGCGTATGGAATTAAAGAAGTTTAATCCCATTCTCAAGAAAGTAACTGTTCATAAAGAAATCAAGTAATCTAATTTCCTAAAAGTATTTAACGCTCTCCTCGTATGGCAAAAGCAGCAAAAACCGCGATTAAAAAAGATCCTAAGCAGGCCGCAGAAGCAAAGAATTACACGAAAGTTATTAAGGCTGTTCGCAGTCCTAAAACTGGAGCCTACACCTTCAAAGAACAAATGGTACACAAGGATAAGGTGAAGGAATTTTTAGCGCAGAAGTAAATTCAAATAATTTTAGGGGAAACCCTTTTACAGCTGTCTCACTTCGGTCTGACAGCTTTTTTTTTAACTTTCCATCATGGGTTTTTTCAACAAGCTGTTTGGTAAAAAAGAGAAAGAATCGCTCTACCAGGGTTTAAAGAAAACCCGGGAAGGCTTTTTTACCCGTCTGGTTGGAATTCTTACGGGGAAAACAAGCTTAGATGAAGAGCTATTAAACCAACTCGAGGAAGCGCTATTAGGTGCTGACGTAGGAGTAGAAACAACTGTCCGAATTTTAGAGCGCGTTGAAAAAGCTGGTTCGCGTGAAAAGTTTGCTTCGACTGAAGCCTTGCAGGAGATGATTAGAAAAGAAATTGAATCAGTCTTTTCTAGTAGCTCAAAATCATCTACTTATGATTTTAAATCTGACCTCCCTAACAAGCCTTATGTTATATTAGTGGTAGGGGTCAATGGAGTTGGGAAAACCACAACGATTGGAAAATTGGCATACAACTTTAAAGAGGCTGGCAAGAGCGTTTTACTGGGGGCTGCTGACACTTTTAGAGCGGCTGCCGTAGAGCAATTAACCATTTGGAGTGAAAGAATCGGAGTTCCCATTGTAAAGCAAAAAACCGGCAGCGACCCCGCCGCAGTTGCATTTGATACGGTACAAAGTGCAATTTCAAAAAATACGGATGTTGTCCTAATTGATACAGCAGGTCGTTTACATAACAAAGCGCATTTGATGGAGGAGTTGAGCAAAATTAAAAGAGTAGTGCAGAAATCAATTCCAGATGCTCCTCATGAAGTGCTCTTGGTGTTGGATGGCTCCACTGGCCAAAATGCACTTGAGCAGGCTCGTCATTTTGCCGCAGCAACGCCAATTACTGCTCTAGCCGTAACCAAGCTGGATGGCACTGCTAAAGGTGGAGTAGTACTTGCTATTGCGGATCAATTTAATATTCCTGTAAAGTTTATTGGGGTGGGCGAACAAGCAACTGATTTACTCGTATTTGATCAACAGTCATTTGTAGAAAGTCTATTTTCTATTCAATCAAACGCTACAACATGAGAACACGTCAGCTTCATCCCCGAAAAGTAAATATCATTACGCTAGGTTGTAGTAAGAATATGGTTGATAGTGAGGTTCTGAGTGGACAACTTAGTGCTAATAATATTGAGGTAGTCCATGAGAATGCCAAACTTGATCACCAGATTGTGGTGGTAAATACTTGCGGGTTTATTGATAAGGCTAAGGAAGAAAGCGTCCAAACAATTTTGGAACAAGTAGAATTAAAGAAAAAAGGAAAGCTTGAAAAAGTGTATGTGACAGGTTGTTTAAGTGAACGATATAAGTCTAATTTAGAAGCAGAGATTCCAGAGGTGGACGCCTACTTTGGTACCATGGAGTTGCCTCTACTCTTAAAAACATTGGAGGCTGATTATAAAGCGGAATTGGTTGGCGAACGTTTGCTGGCTACGCCCAGTCACTATGCTTATCTAAAGATTTCCGAAGGTTGTAATCGGACCTGCTCATTTTGTGCTATTCCACTAATGCGTGGAGGTCATGTGAGCCGCAGTATGGAATCTTTAGTCGAGGAGGCTACATTGCTGGTGAGCAGAGGGGTTAAGGAAATCATGTTGATTGCGCAGGAGCTTACCTACTACGGGTTGGATTTATATAAGCGAAGAGCATTACCTGAGTTGCTCAACAGACTTGCAGATATTAAAGGTCTTGAATGGATCCGCTTACATTATGCGTATCCTTCTAAGTTTCCATTAGAAATACTCGATGTGATCAGAGACCGTCCTAATATTTGCAAGTATCTCGACATGCCTCTTCAGCATGCTTCTGATCGGATGTTAATGGCCATGAAGCGACAGATTACCCGATCTGAAATGGAAGAATTGCTTGCTACCATTCGAAGTACAATACCTGGTATTTGCCTCCGAACTACACTGATTGTTGGTTTCCCTGGCGAAACAAGAGAAGATATTGAGGAGTTGAAAGAATTTCTGACCCAGCAGCAATTTGACCGCGTGGGCGTGTTTACCTATTCGCACGAAGAAGATACGTCTGCCTTTACGCTTGCAGATACACTGACGCAAGAGGAAAAAGAGGCGAGAGCACAAGAGATTATGGAGTGGCAACAGGATATCTCTTATGCTTTGAATCAGAAAAAGATTGGGCAGGAATTTCGTGTTATTGTCGACAAAAAAGAAGCCGGTCGTTATATCGCTCGTTCAGCAGCTGATTCAGTTGAGGTAGACAATGAAATTATCATCCAAACACAAAAAAAGCTAGCACCTGGACAATTTGTTACAGTTCGGATTACCAAGGCATACGATTACGATTTAGAGGGTGAACTAGTCGGATAAGGTCCCTTCAGGTTTATTATCTTCACAAAAACATCCTTTATGCAAGTAAAATGGCAGGGAGTTTATCCCGCATTGCTCACGCCCTTTACTCAAGATGACAAAATCGATTTTTTGTTATTTGAAAAGAATTTAGAGGCTCAGGTTGCTGCCGGCGTGCATGGTGTAATTATTGGAGGATCACTAGGAGAGGCGAGTACTTTACAGTTTGAAGAGAAGAAGGAATTGGTGTTATTGGCAAAAGCCAAATTGAGGGATACTTTTCCTGTAATTCTCAATATCGCAGAGGCTTCAACAGCTGATGCTATTGCTTTAGCCAAGCATGCAGTAAACTGGGGAGCAGATGGATTGATGTTGCTCCCTCCAATGCGATATAAATCGGATGATCGTGAAACGGCTACCTACTTTAAATCTGTGGCAGTTGCTACTGACTTGCCAATTATGATTTATAATAACCCGGTTGATTATAAAATTGATTTTCATCCGGCCTTATTTGATCAACTCGTTGAATACCCCACGATTCAAGCACTCAAAGAAAGTTCTAGAGATGTAACCAACCTAACTAGAATGTTGAATCGGTTTGGGGATCGGTTTAAAATACTTTGTGGTGTTGATACGCTTGCTTTGGAGGAAATTTGTTTAGGAGCGCATGGATGGGTAGCCGGCTTGGTGGATGCATTCCCTAGAGAAACTGTGGCTATTTGGGAGTTGGCCCAGGCCGGAAAATTGAATGAGGCCCGTAGTATTTATCGTTGGTTTATGCCATTGCTCGAATTGGATATTCATCCTAAGCTAGTGCAGTACATCAAGCTGGCTGCGCAGGAAACGGGAATAGGAAGTGAATGGGTTCGTCCTCCACGTCTTCCCTTAGAGGGGGAAGAGCGTACACGTGTATTATCCATAATTCGTAACGCAATCGCCAACCGTCCGGTTATTTAATTTATTTGTATGAATATTATTGATGCTAGTGAAGTTCTGATTGAGCAGGTACTTGAACAATCACATGATGCGTTTTTTACCTATAGAAGCACAACCCCATCTCAACGAAAGCAATTGCTTTCAACTATTGCAAAATTAATTGAGGAAGCTCGAGTAGAGCTAGTCGCAGTTGCAGCTAAAGAAACGCATCTGCCTGAAACGCGGTTGAACAACGAATTGAATCGAACCATCTTTCAGCTGGAAAGCTATGGCGCTGCTTGTTTAAAGGGCTATTGGATGGAAGCTTCGATTGATCATGAAGAATCAGCTCAACCAGCAAAGCCTACTATTAGAAAACTACTGATACCGTTGGGTCCTGTAGTTGTTTTTGGTTCGAGTAATTTCCCATTTGCCTATTCAACCGCGGGAGGAGATACGGCCAGTGCTTTGGCCGCTGGTTGTACAGTCGTAATCAAAGCACACCCTGCACACCCGGAAACTTCATCTAGAATGGCTAGCTGTATTGCAGAGGCTGTTGCGCTATGTGGGTTGCCTGCTGGGGTTTTTCAACATGTGTTTGGAGCTTCGCATCAAGTAGGGAAGTGGTTAGTCCAACATCCCCATACGGCTGCTGTTGGATTTACAGGATCATTTACCGGAGGGAAGCAATTAGTGGATTGGGCTGCAGCAAGACATCAACCTATTCCTGTATTTGCTGAGATGGGGAGTCTAAATCCTGTTTTTATTCTTCCAGAAAAATTAAATAGGGAATATGCGCAAATCGCTAACCAGCTAGTTGGCTCCTATACGTTGGGTGTTGGACAGTTTTGTACAAAGCCAGGAGTAATCATTGGTATCGAGAGTCCGGCTTGGACATTTTTATTAAATGAATTGAGTGCCCTTACTTCACAAGTTAAGTCAGCTCCTCTTCTTCATGAAGGTATTGCAGCGTCCTATAAAAAAAATTGTGAGGAAGTTCTTCTGCAGCCGGGTGTACGTGTGTTAGCGCAAGGAAATAGTTCAACTAATCCGGAAGATGGGAATGCAATGATGATTCATGTATCTGCTGACGATTGGTTATCCAATAAATATTTGCAAGCAGAAAATTTTGGTCCATTTACGATAGCCGTTCAATGTAAAAATGCTGAACAGCTTATTGCTATTGCCAAACAGATCGAAGGGCAGTTGACAGGAACAATTTACGGTACTGAAGAGGAGTTGGCTGACTATGCTCTCCTAATTTCATGGATTGAGACTCGATGTGGGCGGTTGATCTTTAACGGAGTTCCCACTGGTGTTGAAGTTTGTAAGAGTATGCAGCATGGAGGTCCTTTTCCTGCAACCAGTGATGCAAGATTTGGTGCCGTTGGCGAAGATGCCATCAGAAGATTTTTAAGACCACTAGCATATCAAAATTGGCCTGATTCATTATTGCCCGCTGCATTACAGGAAAAAAATCCGCTTACAATTCCACGATTTGTAAACGGTAAAATTCACTATTAAGACTGCAAGGTGATCGATTGATCTTCCTTTTTATGTTTTTGATAAAACCAGGAACTGCTGAACAGAGAAAATAATAGGTAGCCCATTATAAATGTCGAAGCTTGGGGAACATAGGTCGAAAGTCCAAACCAGTCCTCTTGCCAAAAAATAAGACCAAGGCCTAAGCCTGTTTTTAGAAATTCCCAAATAATGGCCATTTTATTTCTATCCATTAGTTCTGTTAGCGAGAAAACATAAATAAAAATAAATGCACCATACCAGTAAATAAAAGATGCATTAAGTGAATTAATGGCTGCAATCGATCCAAACAAATAGGAAATAAATAGCAAGAGGAATACTAATTGTGTCCAGGCCCAGGCTGTAAAAGCGGGAGAGGATGGGGTGCTATATTTTTCAAACTGGTAAACGTTTTCAATTTTATATACTGGATAAGCGGCATCTACATCTGCAGGCCTGTATCCGGTAGGCTTGAACCAAAGTGTCAGTTTTTCACTCCATTTTTTTGTTCGCCAACTGTCTTGAATTAAAAGCCACAGGTGTTGAAAATTAATTCGGATTGGATTCCAGGTTCGGGCGGGTCGCGTAATACCATACACGGGAGGAATTTCCTTTTTTTCTTCCTGGAAAGTCCCAAAAAGCTTATCCCAAATAATAAAAATTTGAGAAAGATTCTTGTCCATGTATTCCGGATTGATGGCATGGTGCACCCGGTGGTGAGAAGGGGTAACCAGCACATGCTCGAGCCAGCCTAGTTTATTGATATGACGGGTATGGTACCAGAATTGTGCAAATAAGTGTAAGGGGGCAATGGTGCTTATTACGGCTTGAGGAATCCCCAATAAGGCAGCGGGAAGAAGTAGAACGGTAAATAGATTAAAAAAGGCCGAAATGCTCTGTCTGAGTGCACAAGCTAGATTGAATTCTTCACTGCTGTGATGGATCACATGAAGATTCCAGAATAAATTTATTTTATGACTCCACCGATGAATCCAATAGCCGTTAAAGTCCAGAATAACAAATGTGAGTAAATAGACAATCCAAGTATTTTCAATTTCTGTCAGTGCAAAGTGGCGAAGTAGGAATGGGTAGATGGCAATAATAATGGTTAGTTCCAGCACACTTTTTGTAACATTGGTTATGCCTGAGCTTAGCGAAGAGATCATATCCATTTGACGAACAGTGTCAAATCCTTTTACTTTTCCATATAACTTCTCGAGTAATACCAAAACCAAAAAAGCAGGCATGGCTATGAGTAATATTTTACCGTAGGTTTCCATTTGCTGAATTACTGCAAAATTACCTTGATTAGTTGATATCTTTATGCCCTACCTGATTTGCCATGAAGCATGTCTTTCAATGTATTGATGCCCATACCTGTGGTAATCCTGTTCGATTAGTAAAGGAGGGCGGTCCTTTATTGGAAGGGGCTGGTATGCGTGAAAAGCGTATTCATTTTTTAGAAAAGTATGATTGGATTCGCAAGGGCTTGATGTTTGAGCCCAGGGGGCATGATATGATGAGTGGGAGCATACTTTATCCGCCTCATGATCCTGCCAATGATGTTGCCGTGCTATTTATTGAAACTAGTGGGTGTTTACCCATGTGCGGACACGGTACAATAGGAACCATTACCATTGCCATTGAGGAAGGTTTAGTGCAACCAAAGACACCCGGTTTTTTAAGGATGGAAGCTCCTGCGGGTTTAATTGAAATTCGGTATGGATTTAGAGAGGAAAATGGACGAACTCGTGTGGAATGGGTGGAATTAACGAATGTCCCTTCCTTTTTATATATAGAAGGGCTATCAATTGATTGTCCTGGTTTAGGAACACTTCAAGTGGATATTGCTTACGGCGGTAATTTTTACGCAATCGTAGATTCACAAGAAAATTTTAAGGGGTTAGAGAATTACACGGCGGCTGAATTGGTTGGCTATGCTCGTGCCTTACGAGATGCAATCAATAAAAAAGTTGAAGTTGTACATCCTTTGGATCCCTATATCAAGGGTTGCTCACACATCTTATGGGCTGGATCTGTTTTGAACGCCTCGTCTACGGCTCGAAACGCTGTTTTTTATGGTGACAAAGCGATTGACCGCTCTCCTTGTGGAACGGGAACTAGTGCAAGAATGGCGCAATGGGTTGCCAAGGGAAAACTGAACGTTGGGGACTCTTTTATTCATGAGAGTATTATTGGCAGCACTTTTGAAGGGCGTGTAAGCGGGCTGACACAGGTGGGAAAATTTGCTGCAGTTATACCTTCCATAAAAGGGTGGGCTCGTGTTTATGGGTATAATACAATATGGATTGATAGCAAAGATGATCCTTACGCACATGGATTTCAAGTAATCTAATTTTTCTTATGCATGTTGTAATTATTGGTGGGGGTATCGTAGGATTAAGCTCAGCTTATTATCTTAAAAAGGCAGGGCATACTGTTACTATAATTGATCAAACCGATTTTTCTTCTTCCTGTTCCTATGGTAATGCGGGTTATATCTGCCCCAGCCATTTTATTCCATTGGCCACGCCAGGAATCGTAAAACAGGGATTGCGATGGATGCTTGATTCTCAAAGTCCTTTTTATGTGCAACCCCGATTGGACTGGAGCTTGCTGCATTGGGGCTGGCATTTCATGCGTGCTGCTACAGCAAAGCGAGCAGAGGATGCGGCAATTCCATTACGTGATATATCATTGCTCAGTCGTCAGGAATATGCTACATGGAGTAAATTACCTGCGTTTGATTTTTTATACCAACAGAAAGGTTTACTTGAGATTTTTCAAACGGAGGAAAAAGCAATGCATGCGCATCATACCTTGGAAAAAGCGCATGAATTAGGATTGCATGATACAAGAATAATAGACCAAACAGCATTGGCTGCACTCGAGCCAAATTTACCTATCAATGCCATTGGTGCACTTTACTTTGGTTGTGATGCACATTGTTCGCCCAATCAATTAATGCTCCGGCTTATTGCTCATTTACAAGGGGAGGGTGTGCAATTGATCCCTAAGGCTTCGGTAACAAACTTTATCCGCGAGGGAAAAGCAATCAAAAAGGTGGTGCATACGGGAGGAGAATTAACAGCCGACCAGGTTGTGGTGGCCACGGGTTCATGGAGCCGTCAATTGTTGTCAACATTGCGTATTTCTATTCCTATGATGCCAGGCAGAGGGTATTCTGTAACATTGGAGAATCATGCGCACGGTTTAAATTATCCTGCTATTTTAGTAGAGGGGCGTGTTGCGGTAACTCCCTTTACAGATACGGCTATTCGTTTTGGGGGAACTATGGAAATTACTTCTCATCAGACGCCTCCTCGTATGAATAGGGTAGCAGGAATTGTAAAGGCTGTAAAGCAGTTTTATCCCACTTTGCAATTGGAGACGCCACCGATTGATAAGGTTTGGTATGGTTATCGCCCCTGTTCCGCTGATGGGCTTCCATATATTGGAAGGGTGCCTTCAATTTCAAACCTAACCATTGCAACTGGACATGCCATGTTAGGACTAAGTTTAGGTGCTGGTACGGGTAAGCTGGTCCGCGAAATCGTGGATGGATTACCTCCCTCTATTGATTTAAAACCTTTTTCGGTGGATCGTTTCTGAACACTCCTTACTTTTATCATACATGACAAGTACAAGCAAGTATATTTCCTATCGTGAAACAGGGTCTTTTAGTCCACTTGTCTTGGATTATATTGAAAAGAATCCCATGTTATACTCGCTACCGCTGCTTACTCCTGATTTATCAGGTTTGAAAAAAGCAATGGAGCAACGGGAGCAATTTGCTACCAACCGTACTGTGCTGGTTTCCCATCTCAGAAAACAATATGAAGGAATGGCTGTTGATCAACGTGTCAGTGAGAATATAGAGCGGTTGTTGCATTCGTCCACTTTCACTATTACCACAGCACATCAGAATAATCTTTTTAATGATCCACTTTATGTTTTTTATAAAATTCT
>ENA-OUVC01000028-OUVC01000028.1-marine-metagenome-genome-assembly--contig:-NODE-28-length-115598-cov-4.823244_pt1 | contig 115598 bp, 91 predicted proteins | sample MGYA00248622_ERZ508571 | MGnify/ENA primary metagenome ERZ508571 (study PRJEB26236, sample SAMN06267175) | marine metagenome | isolation source: Columbia River Estuary | place: USA:Columbia River... | reverse complement strand
ACGGTAAACGGATTAGAGGTGGTCGTGACTTGGGTTCCGGCACCCAAAGTGAAGCCAACTGGGCCATACTCAATAATGGTGGTTCCGGTACTCAGCTGCGTGGTTTGGACCGAAACCGACGTTGACGTTAACGCTGTTGCGGTTGCCGCAGTCGGCGCTGGGCACGGTGGAGCATTCTGCACCGACATGTCGTCGATTGCTATGTCCGCAAACTGGCCTTGGTTTCCGGGTAGTGCGCGGGCGCGGAACCGAATTCGGACCGTCTGGTTGATGTAGCCTGTGAGTGAAACAACTCGCTCGTTCCATGAATTCCCTTGTTGTCCCACTATTGAATCAAGCACCACATAGGGCGATGTCACGGATCCTGTCTGAACTTCAACACGAAGAGATCCAATCGCTTGGCCGTCCATGTGGTACCAAAAACGCAGCTCGGGAGCCGTCAGACCCGAAAGCAAAATCTGGGGTGTCTGAAGGTTGGCTACACGCGAACCCGTAGAGAAGCTCGCTTCCGTGTAGGCGTACTTGCCAAGTCCCGAAGTGTGGTCGTTGTCAGGGCCTGTATTGGGTGTCGACGTAGCACCTTGCCCCCCACCCCAATGGAACTTAGCAGGAGCCGGTGAACTCAGCGGAGTGCGCGTCCAGCAAGGACCCACCGATGAGTTTTGATTCCAAAACTGGCCTGCAGCAGGACCCTGATTGAATCCTACTTCAAAATTCTCGAAGTACGGTGCGACGACCACGCCACACAATGTGGTCAACGTGTCGATGGTGCTCCAAGCGCTTTTGAGCGTGGGGCTACAGACCTTTCGAACCGCCACTGCATAGGTCGTTCCCGCGCTCAATCCCGTAAGTGAAAACGGATTCGACGTAGCCGTGACCACCGTGCCCGTGAACGGCACTTGACCCAACGTTCCGTACATCACCTCATAGGTTCCTGGTCCCGTCGGATTCCACGTCATCGTACCCGCCGTTTGGGCAGTTGCCGTCACGGTCAAATTCGTGGGCTTGGGACAGGCCGGCGGATTAGCGATAGAAACATCGTCTAGCGCAACGTCTACGCGGTTCTGGTTGCTCGGTGAGCGGTAGGCATACCATCGGACCTGGACCGTATCAGGCAAAAAGCTTGAAAGGGACACCACCGCCTCGGACCACGGCGCCGTAGCTGCCGAAGTTTGCTGACTGTTTCCCCACATGCGTGTTTCGGTTCCGTTTCGGAAAATTTTGACCACCAAACTATCGATCTGCGGCCCAAACTGGTGGTAGTAGAAGCGAAGTTCGGGGTTCAGCAGGCCGGCCAGCAGCACATTCGGGCTTCGAAGCAAGGCTACCCCCGTGCCATTTTGGGCTTCGCCGTGCATGTACTTGCCACTACCCGTTGTATGGTCACTACTCGGACCGGTGCCAATAGCCGTTAGTCCAGTTGGGGTCGGACCGCTATTTGGCCGCCACCAATAGTTGGCACCCGATGGGCGCGACCAGCACGTATCGATGCCGCCATAAGCCCAATGTGATGCAGGAACCGACCAGTTTGGACCATCAAAATTCTCAGCCCAAGGACTCGCAACGGGCCCACAGTCAGTCATCGCCAGATCGCCCGCGGACCAATTTGACACGTCAGTGGCCGAACAGCTGTCTTTGACGCGGAATTCGTACGTTGTAGATGGCGATAAACCACTAATTGTAAATGGATTGCTCGTCGCCGTCACTTGGGTTCCAGAACCTGATGTGAATCCCGGAGTCCCGTACTCTATGCGCCATGAAGTAGCACCACCCGTGGTCCAAGCAAGTGAAATCTTGGTTGCACTGAGGCGAGTTGCCTGTACATCTTGTGGATCAGGACAAGTGTTAAGTTGCGCCACAGACACGTCATCAATGGCGAGGTCTCCGAATTGGTTGTTGCCACCGGGGCCTCCGCCACCGGCGGGCTTAGTCATACGAAAATTGATTTCAACCGTATCATTCACATATGCGGCTGGAAGCGTTACCGCTACCCTAGTCCAAAAATCACCCAAATTGACGTTTCCGCCTGTAAATATGGGTGTCCACGTTCCGGTGCCGGCAGCAGTGTACGCCCGAATCAATACCTGAAAATTACCTAGTGTAGTGCCGTACTGGTGGCGAAAAAAGACGAGCTCAGGTGAGGTTACACCGAGTGTGGAAATCGGCGGCGTAACCAAGTTGGCAACGGAGTTGCCTGTTCCGCCACTCGCTTCGACATATACGTAGCCGCCCGTACCAGTGGTATGGTCGGCAGTAGGTCCCGTTGCCCCGCCGCCTGCGCGCGTGTGAGTTGACCCTACCGCCCCACCCCAGGCATAACTCGAATTAAACGGGTTGGTTCCTGAAGTTACCGGGGTACGGGACCAACCAGTGGGTATCGTTGAACCGGCATTAAAGTTGGGGGTTCCGAGGACGACTCCAGAAAATGACTCCGACCAAGGAGCAGAAACTACTTGAGCTTCAGTGCTAATAACTGAAGCAAGGGCCAAGGCGGCAAGAACTAATGGACGCATAACATGAATTCGGTGCGTGAATTTACTGCAGATTGTCGCCTTGGCACACAAGAGCTTGCACGACCTTTGCCACGTGATTCGTCCCGAAATCCTAGAATCTGCCCGACGCGAGCTCAGCGCCCGTGCCCCCGTGGCATTGTGGCCCATTCACTGGGGTCGTTATGGATTGAGCCGGGCTGAGCAAGATCGACTGATGCACGCAGATAAATTCAGTGAAAAATGGCCTAGTTTGGCTAGTGATTCACTGTACGCCCTGCCGCCAGAGGCTAACGCTGAGCAGGCCAGCTCTGAGGCAACTGCGATCTGGAAGGCAACCCACATGATTCCTCAAACCGCGCACAGCGTCCTCGATCTCTCGGCGGGATCAGGGATCGATGCGTGGGGTTTTGAGCAGGTTGGACTGCGGGTGGACTGCGTTGAACCCGACCCGTATCTCGTTGAACTTTTGCAATGGAACGGTCGAGGAACCGAACGAACGGTTCACCTGACCAAGGCTGAACAATTCCTTCCGCAGGGAGTGAACTACGACGTGGTCTACGTAGACCCATCACGCCGCGAAACGTTGGGGAAGCGCATTGATTTTAGCGACCTTGGCGAGCCCAACCCACTCGACCACCTCGAAAAATGGCTCACATGGGCGCCCACTGTGCTGCTCAAGCTTTCACCGATGGTGGACCGCCGGGCGGTGCAGCGGCTGTTCCCTCAGGCCGACCTCATCGTATACCTCAGCCGCAAGAGAGAGGTTAAGGAACTACTGGTGCGCATTCCGCACCAACCAAGTAATGCACCCACTCTGTTGCTCGCGGTGGACACAGACCCGTTCGGAATCGAAACCTACCGGGTTTCGGCGTCCGACGTTCGGCTGGCATCAGCGCCCGAGATTCTCAACTTCATTCACGACCCCGACCCCGCACTTCGCGCTGCAGGAGCAGGTGACTCCTGGGCTCATTCCTCGGGTTTTGAAGCGATCCATTCGGGTATGAGCCTGTACACAAGTCGCTCCAACGCCAACCCTCGTGGCGGAAGACATTTTGTTGTCGAATCGGTTCACGACCGCATTCCCCACGACCTCAAAGCGGCAAGTATTGTCACGAAAAACTTTCCAGAAAAGGCCGAAGTTCTGCGTCAAAAATTCCGCATCCGCGAGGATTCGGAACGCTTTTTGTTCGCTTTGCAGCGTGGAACCGGAGGTGCCAAATCCTACATTGTTGCACGCCGAATTCGCTAACTGAAATGCCTAACTTGCTGTAATGCGCCGCCTTGGGTTTTTAATTGTGCTTGTACTGGCTTTTGCCGCTGGTGCCCAGCCCCTCGTCGTGCCCAACCACGGTCAGTGGAATGGCGATTTTAGCGCGCGAACCGACCTCAGCGACGGTGCAATTTTTTGGCGCAACGACGGCTACCGAATTAACCTGACCCACCCCAAGCATCGCGGGGGGAGCAAGCCTTCGCCCCACTTTGCTTCGACGGACTGGCCTGCCAGTTGGCCTGATGCGTACGCCGTATTTGTGGAATTCGTGGGCGCCCAACAGAGCGCCACAGCGATTGGTAGCGACCCGAGCCCGAGCCCCCGGCACTACCTATTGGGTAGCGATCGATCCACGTGGCAAAGCAATGTTCCGGAATACCGCGACTGGCGAATAGCAAACGTCTACCCTTCCACCGATTACGTGCTGCACGCCCACGATCAAGAGCTGAAATCCGAATGGAAGCTGGGGCCGAACGCCAACCCCGACCTCATTCGAATTCGGGTACGCGGATGCGTTCCTCGAATCGATTCAGAGGGGCAACTCATCCTCGAAACGCCGTTCGGGACTTGGGCCGAGGGACGCCCCATCGCCTACACCCAAAGCGCTAAAGGGCGCCGCGAAGTGCGCGCCAGCTACCGGATCATCGACGCCGAAACCGTCGGATTCGACCTCGGCCCCTACCGCCGCGGCGACTCGTTGGTGATCGACCCAACCCTGGTATTCTCAAGCTTTTCGGGTTCCACCGCCGACAACTGGGGCTACACTGCCACCTTTGATGCGCAAGAGAACTTATACGGCGGTGGTATCGTATTCGGAACCGGCTACCCCACCACGCCCGGCGCCTTTGACGCCACGTACAACGACCCGAGCACTGGCATCACCACGATGGATATTGGTATTACCAAATTCTCAAGTAACGGCAGCCAGCGACTTTATTCTACCTACATCGGCGGCGACAAGCCTGACCAACCCCATTCGATGGTCGTCAATAGCCTTGGCGAGCTCGTCGTCCTCGGAACCACAGGTTCGAGCAACTTTCCGACAACAGCAAGTGCGTACGACCTGAGTTTTAACGGGGGGCCAGCGCTTACCTCTGGAACCGGATCTCCGCTCTACTTTGACTTTGACGACGGAGTGGACTTGTTCGTGCTCAAACTGAATCCGGCGGGAACGGCATTGAGCGCATCCACGTTCATCGGAACCACGGGCAACGAAGGCCTCAATCTCGGAATCGACCTGAACTACGGTGATCCCATGCGTGGCGAAGTCGTGGTGGACGATCAAGACCAAGTCTATGTCGTGAGCTCAACCCAGTCTTCATCTTTTCCGGGTGCAAGCGGCTCAAATCTGTCAACTGACGCCGTGGCATTCTCACTGAGCCCCAGCCTCTCAAACCTGCGCTGGGCGACGTTGATCGGCGGCAGCAATCACGAGGCCGGATACGGAATCAAGGTCGCCACCAACGGTAAGATATTTGTTACTGGTGGTACCCGATCCACCAACTTTCCGGGTACCACAGGCGGACTTCACGCCACTGCCCGCGGTGGCGTAGACGGCTGGGTAGCCCGACTAGGCGCGTCAGGCGCCATCGAACAGTCTACGTACATCGGCACCACGAACAACGATCAGTCCTTTTTCATTGACCTCGACAAGTACGGAGCGGTCTACATCTTTGGCCAAAGCCTCGGAATCTATCCGCGCAGTGCCGGAACCTGGGGCACGCAAAACGGTGCGCAGTTCATTCATAAACTGAACGAGGACCTCAACCAAACACTCTTTTCGACTCGCTTTGGCAGTAGTAATTCGATCGTCAACATCGTTCCGAGCGCATTCAATGTCGACGATTGCCTCAACATTCTGCTGTCTGGCTGGGGTGGCGGCGTGAATGGGGGCGGACAGGGCGGAACCACGAATGGACTACCCGTCAGCGCTGATGCCCTTCGACCCAACACCGACGGCAGCGATTTTTACTTTCTTGTGCTGACACGCAATGCTCAAAGTATGCTCTACGCCACCTACTTCGGGGGCTCGTCGAGTGAGCACGTCGATGGCGGAACATCGCGCTTTTCTCCGCGCGGAAACATTTACCAAGCGGTCTGTGCAGCCTGTGGCGGACAAGATTTTCCGACCACACCCGGTGTCGTTGGTCCTTCGCGCAATTCGAGCAACTGCAATCTCGGAGTTATAAAAATGGACTTTGAAACGAGCGTAACTGCAGACGCGAGTATCAACTTCGACGCCGACGTCGACACCGTTTGTGAGAATTTGGTAGTCAAGTTCACCAACGGTTCCGCCAACGCCAACCAGTTTTTTTGGGATTTTGGAAACGGGCAAACGTCAAATCTTATTGAGCCCACCGTCACATTCACCAAAGGAACCTACCGCATTCGCCTCACGGCGATCGACACCATTTGCGACATCGAAGACACCACTTCTCTGGTGATTACTCACAACAAGGGCATCTTCCCTGAGGCCTCTTTCGAAACCGAATACTTCGCGTGCGACCGCACATTCGAGGTCACCGTGTGGAACACGAGTGTGGATGCCCAAAAATTCTTTTGGAGCTTCAATGGGGGTAGCACGGTCCAGGGCGACACCGTCGTACACCGGTTCAATGCCCCCGGAACCTTTCCGATTCGCCTGGTCGCATTGGACACCAACTGCGGCACGACCGACACCGCATTCGCCAGTGTGTTCTTTGATCCCGATCTTCCTGCACCCGATGTCAAAGTGGCACCGGACAGCTGCAAGGACGGCCGCGTTCGCGTCAATGTTTCGTACACGCTCGACAGCGTGGACTATCAGTTTCGCTGGACCTTCCCCAACGGAGTCGTGGACACGGGCAAAGTGACGACGTACCGGGTTCCGACCTCAGGAACGTACACGGTGAAGCTCGAACTCATCGATACGGTGTGCAACGCCATCTACCCGTATGAATTCACGTCCGGAATTTTGCGCTACGACCAGCGGGTGTGGATTCCGAACACCTTCACGCCCAACGGAGACGGGCGCAACGAAGAACTGGTGCTCGCCGGCAACAACTGCTTTGAGGGCGATCGCTTCACCATTCTCAACAGTTTTGGCAATGTGGTTTTTGAGACCGAACGGCCCTTTGAAGAATTTTGGGACGGAAGCATCAACGGAAAATCCGCCCAACAGGACACGTACGTGTACCGTTTTGAGACCGAGGACGGCCCGCTCTACGGAACCGTCAATGTGATCCGCTAGTCTAGTTTCGGAAGGTTCTGCAGTGCGTGCACGAATGCGTCGATGTCGGCGCGAGTTGTCATGCGCGAGAAGCTGATGCGGGTTCCGCCGGGTGACTTGAGGCCGCCGAGTACATGAGATCCGCCCACCGCACCGCTGCTGCAGGCGCTGCCGCCCGAGACGCAAAAGCCCTGGAGGTCGAGCTGAAAGTTCAGCATTCCACCCTCGTGGAGCTCAGGTACGTAAAAGTTCAGCACTGTAAAGAGACTTCGGTTGAGGTCTCCGGAACGGCCGTTAAAGCGCACGTGGGGAAAGGCCGCGCGCAAGCGCTCAATGGCGTAGGTCTTGACGTCGGTCATATGGGCAGCATCCTCGTCCAGTTTGGCCATCGCGGTGGCAAAAGCAGCTCCGAGTCCGGCGATGCCGACGACGTTTTCAGTTCCGGCGCGGTGGCCGCGCTCTTGGGCCCCGCCGCGAATGAATGGCTGTACCCCAGTACCCTGCTTGATGTAGGCAAAGCCGATGCCTTTAGGGCCGTGAAACTTGTGGGCACTGCAGGCGGCAAACTCCAGCGGCGTCGCTGCAAAATCCAATTTGAGGTGGGCCATCGTCTGCACGGTATCACTGTGAAGGAGCGCTCCGTGGTCACGCGTAATTTTTGAAAGGCGGTCCAAGTCGGCGAGGTTGCCGATCTCGTTGTTGGCGTGCATCAGACTGACTAAGGGCTTTCGACCGGCCTGACGGTCTGCGGCAAGCTGCGCCTCGAGCCAGTCCAAATCGTGGTCGCCGTACTCGTCAAACGGGATGGCAACCGCCTCGATGTGATGCGCTAATGCCTCGACCATGTGGGTCACCGCATGGTGCTCTAGTTCGCTGTGGTACAACTTTATAGCTCCCAAAACATCAACACTTGATTGAAGTGCCCAGTTGTCGGCTTCGGTTCCGCCCGACGTAAAGATCACTTCTGCCGGAAGGCAGTTAAGCGCCGCCGCAATGTCCTTGCGCACCCGCTCGACGAGCGCCTTAGCCTTTCGGCCCTCGGAATGGGTTGAACTCGGGTTTCCGTACAATTCAAGCGCAGCGATCATCGCGTCCTTAGCTTCAGGGCACAAGGGCGTGGTGGCGGCGTTGTCGAGGTAGATACTCATCAAGGGTAGTATTAAAGGCTGGCCAATTTAGCGACGAATTCTGATGCGAGTGCAGCCGCCTCAGCTTCAGTGGGAGCCTCAGTGTATATGCGCACGATGGGCTCGGTGTTGCTCTTGCGCAGGTGTACCCAACGGTCGGCAAAGTCGATTTTGACTCCGTCAATGGTCGACGGATTCAAGTGCGCGTGGGCCGCGGCGACGCGCACGAGCAAGGCATCGGTATCGACTCCGGGCTGAAGGTCGATTTTCTCTTTGGCCATCGCGTAGTTCGGGTAGGTCGCGCGAAGTGCGGAACAGGTTCCGCCCCTTTTGGCCAGGTAGGTCAAGAAGAGCGCCACACCCACCAACGCGTCGCGGCCGTAGTGGAGCTCGGGCAGAATGATTCCGCCGTTGCCCTCGCCTCCAAGCACCGCCTGGCGCGCCTTCATTTCAGTGACGACGTGCACCTCCCCCACGGCGGAGGCGGAATAGGTCGAATGGTGGCGATCTGCGATATCACGCAGCGCTCGGCTAGAACTCAAGTTGCTGACCACATGGCCGGGGTGGTGCTGAAGCAGGTAGTCGGCCACCGCCACCAAGGTGTATTCTTCGCCAAAGAGTTCGCCGTCCTCACTGACAAACACGAGGCGGTCGACATCCGGGTCTACGACGATTCCGAGGTCGCACTTCGTTTCAGGAACCAGGGCACAGATCTCATCAAGGTGCTTGCGCAGCGGCTCGGGATTGTGCGGAAAGTGTCCCGTTGGCTCGCAGTAGAGCCCCTCGATGCGCTGGACGCCGAGTGCCTCGAGGAGCATAGGAATGGCGATTCCGCCCGTTGAGGCCACTGCGTCGAGGGCCACCGCGAAGCCGCGGGCGCGAATCGCTTCCACGTCGACGAGGTCAAGGTTGAGAATGGCTTGAATGTGGCGCTCGATTCCGTCGGTGACGGCGATGCGCCGACCAAGTTCGCTGACTGGAGCAAATTCAAAGGTGCCGGCGGCGCGGGCAGCGAGAATTTTGGCTCCGTCCTCGGCGCTCAAAAATTCACCACGGGCGTTCAGCAGCTTTAGCGCGTTCCACTCGCCAGGATTGTGCGAAGCCGTGAGAATGATTCCACCGTCGCAGCCCTCCCAAGGCACCATCATTTCGACCGTAGGAGTCGTCGACAAGCCAAGGTCAAGCACATCAATACCTTGAAAGCGTAGGGTTGAAACCACAAGGTCGCTCAAGGCCTCGCCCGAGATGCGCGCATCGCGACCTAAGGCCACCCGAAGGCGGCGGTCACCACCCGCTTGGGTGCGCAGCCACTGGCCGTAGGCGCTGGCAAAAGCCACCGCGTCGACGGGGGTTAAGTTGCTTCCGACGGAACCACCGACGGTTCCGCGTATTCCTGATACCGATGCGATTAATGCCATGGCGAGGTTTTTGGTGTGCTGCAAAGGTAGAACCGGCGCCGTCCGGATTCCGAATCGGTGAATAACGTGGTGAATAACGCGTATGCATTGCGACGAAATCCGCCCGAAATTTGCTTAGGTTTACTCTGCCTGATGTACGAAAGCGATTCCGACCCCCTTATTAGCCGTTTTGAGCAAGCGCTGCGCGAAGACGCTCCGCTGTTTTTTGACGTGGAAGAGTTTGAAGAAATCGCCGACTACTACCTCGAGACAGGCCAGCTGCAGCGAGCGCGGAAAGCCATCGACATGGGCGGAGCGCAGCATCCCTACGCCACCGTATTCGCAGCCAAAATGGCGCGCTACCTCGTACAGGCTTCCCAGCTCGATGAGGCAGAGGATGCCATTCAAAAAGCAGAAGGACTCAGTCCCAACCACCCCGACATTGAGTGGGCCCGCGGAATGCTCTTGATGCGCCAAGGCCGCACCAACGACGCGATACAGTCGCTGCGCAAGGCAATTCAAAATTCTGACGACCCCTTCCCTATTCAGGGCACCCTGGCAAGTATTTATTCGGGTGCTGGAATGTTTACGCACGCTATTCGCACGCTCAAGGCGATGCTCCAAGAAGAACCCGAAGACGCCCACCTGCTCTATCTACTGGCCATCAATTTTGACATGTCGAACCGGGACGACAAGGCAGTGTCGTTTTTTGAAACCTACCTCAACGACTACCCCTATTCTGAAACGGCGTGGTACCACTTAGGCGTGGCGCAGTTCCGGCAAGGTCAACTCGAACCAGCAAAGCGAAGCCTTGGGTTCGCGACGACGATCGACGAAAAATTCAGTGCGGCCCTCTTTGACCTCGGACGCATACACGAGGACCAAGAGGACTGGACTCAAGCCATTGACTACTACGACCAGTCCATGCCCGAAGGCGAGCGCAACGGATACACGCTCTACCGCAAAGGGGTCTGCCTGCAGTCGCTCGAGCGCAACCCCGAGGCCATGAGTGCCTTTCAAGAAGCCATCGAACTCGATGAAGAACTCGACGAGGCGTGGATCGAGCTCGCCGTCCTGCACGGTGAAGCCGGCAACACCCTGAAGGGCGCCCAGTTGGCTCAAAAAGCCATCGCGCTCGACCCAGACAACCCCGACTACCATATGGTGGCCCATGACCTGTTTGTACAGCTTGGACTTCAGCGCGAGGCCGCCAAAAGCCTACAGCTCATTCTGCACACACTGCGGGTCGAAAACCCACGCGGCTTGCTCGAGTACGCAGGAATTCTGGTCGAAATGAACCACATCGAATCCGCAGTTACGGTGCTCGAAGCGGGGGTGCAGCGCTACGCAGACGACCCTGAAATGTGGGCGGTCTACTTCGGATTTCTATGGAATTTAGCTACCGACCTCATCGCCGCACTCGAGGGCATCGCCCATTCTTGGCAGCGCTTTGGCGAACCGTTTAAAGCGGCACTGACCGAACTATACCCACAGTCAGCGTCAGATCCTGCTATTAGCCTCATTTGGTCGTCTCCCCGCGCCTAACTTCGCGGCCATGAACGCGCTTCTCACTTACTTAAAGGGTATCGCCATGGGCGCTGCCGACGTCGTCCCGGGCGTTTCGGGCGGAACCATCGCCTATCTCACTGGCATTTACCAACGATTACTAGACGCGATCCACGCAGCCGGTGGCTCGATGTGGGTCGCCCTCCGCCGCGAAGGCATTGCGGCAGCTTGGAAGGAGGTTGATGGATGGTTTCTGCTCGCGCTGCTCGGCGGAATCGGAACTTCGATTCTAAGTCTCTCGAAACTAGTGCTTTGGGGCTTAGAGTTTCACCCAACCATAATTTGGAGTTTTTTCTTTGGACTGATCGTTGCAAGTTTGAAAATGCTGTTTCGTGATGTTCACGGCGCCTGGCTAGTTTTTACCGTCGGTATCGTGCTCGGATTTGTTCTTTCATCGATGCCGGCTGGACACGTGGCGCTCACTCCTGCCTTTACGTTCGTTGCAGGATTCCTTGCCATCTGCGCCATGATTCTTCCAGGCATTTCAGGTTCATTCATCTTGGTACTTCTCGGAGCCTACGAGCCCATTCTGAATGCGGTGCACGAACGAGAGCTCTCCGTAGTAGCTGTTTTTGCCAGCGGTTGCATCATCGGTTTGCTGACGTTTGGCCGCTTACTTCGCTGGCTTTTTCACCGATACGAACAAGCCACGATATCACTAATGACGGGCTTTATTGTTGGTTCATTAGTCAAAGTATGGCCGTTTCGCGGAATTCGCGGCGGTTGGGAACTACCCATTTCACCCAACGCTTGGCAGCTCGAAACAGGACTTGAAATCTCTTGGGTTGGAATTGTGAGCGCAGCTGTTTTAGGCGCAGTGTTGGTTTTGGCACTTGACCGTTGGGCGCAATCTCGGCAACCTAAAGGCTAGCAATGTTTCGGTTCGGACTCTTGAGAGCCGCTGGGCCACCCTCGAGGTCTCCGGAACTCTACCGTGCCCTTTGGGCCGGTCACTCTCTGGAGTCTGAATTGAGCTACGCGCCCCTGGACCTTGAACCGCGCGAAGACTGGACGGCGTGGCTGCACGAGGCACATTTGGCGGGCTGGAGTGGGTTCAACGCCACGATTCCGCACAAAATCGACGTATTTAATTCGGTACCCGACCGCACCGCCGCCGCACAGGCCATCGGTGCCACGAACTGCCTCGTTCGCACCCCCTTGGGCTGGCAGTGCCACAATACTGACGCCGACGGATTCTGGGAGGGCTGGGCATCCAACTGGAGGGGCTACCAACCTCGACACTACCGAGCATGGGTATTGGGCAACGGTGGAGCAGCCCGCGCAATCGCATATGCCCTTTTGGCCCGAGGCTTCGAGGTGCATTGTTTTGCCCGAGCTCCACGTCCCGACTTTCTAGGTCTGACGCAGCTGCCGTTTGAAGCCACCGCAGATGCTTCGCCGCCCGACGTCATCGTCAACGCCACATCGCTCGGGCACGGAACCCAATCCAACCTCGCTCCCCCTATCGCCTGGCCGGAGCTTCGAGGTGCATGGGCAATTGATGCGGTGTACGGCCCCCAACCCACCCCTTTTCAAATTCAGGCCGCCCAAATGGACGCTCAAGTCCTCGATGGAATGCCAATGTTGCGAATGCAAGCAAAAAAAGCATGGGAGTATTGGTCAGGTATGCTGAATATACCCGACTTTTGAGGCCCAATTCAACACATTAAGCCACACGTCATGGTGGAACACGACCAAAATCCCCTCGAAGGGAGTACGCCCGAAGTAGAAAACCAGCTCGAAGCTGTGAGTCAAGAGCCCGCAGCCAACGAGCTAGTGGCCATCAGCGAAGAGCCAGAAGCGAACGAACTAGCAGCCAATGAGGAGCCAGTAGCCAACGAGCCAGTGGCTATCAGCGAAGAGCCAGCAGCCATCTGCGAAGAGCCCGCATCCATCGAGCCAGCGGCCATCAGCGAAGAGCCCGCAGCCATCGAGCCAGCGGCCAACGAGCCAGTGGCCAACGAGCCAGTGGCCATCAGCGAGGAACCAGAAGCTGAAGACCACACCGAAGACGAGCGCGAAGCGCACGAAGACCACCAGGCAGACTACAGCGAACTGAGTAATGAAGAACTCGTAGCTGAAGCGGCGCGCATTGTCAAAGAAGTTGCGATTGCCGACGCTCGGGTACCAATGCTTGCCCTGCGCAACACGCTGCTTCCGCGCTTGGACGAAGAGCGCCAACTCGCACTTGATAAGTTCGTTGAAGAGGGTGGCAACGCCATCGACTTTCACTACGAGCAAAAAGTCCGCGATGCGTTCTACGAGAGCTACAACGAGTACAAGAAACGCCGTTCCGCATGGAAGGCCGAGCAAGAGCGTGCGCTTTCAGTGAATTTGGACATTAAAAAGGCCATTGTTGAAGAGCTCAAGAAGCTCGCTGAGAGTGAGGACCTGCCGACGCGCAGCACCTACAACGAGTTCAAAAAAGTATTCGACCGCTGGAAGGATGTCGGACCGGTTCCGGCTGAAGATGCGCGGGATTTAAATGCCACGTTTCGCTTTTTGGTCGACCGTTTTTACGACAATTTGCGCTTGAGCCAAGAGCTGCGCGAACTTGACTACAAAGTAAATAAAGAGGCCAAAGAGCTTCTGATTCGCGCGGTTCAAGAGCTTTCTGAGAAGAATTGGAGCGCCAGCGTAGGACTTGAACTTCAGCGCATTCACACGGCGTGGAAGGAAATTGGTCCGGTTTCGCTTGAGGACAAAGAACCTTTGTGGGAGCAGTTTAAGGCGGCTTCTTCTGTGCTGCACGAGAAGCGCCGCGTAAAGTTTGAAGAGCAGAAGGTTCAAAATTCCGCACGCCTCGAGGCTAAAGTAGCCAAAGTGGCCGAGGCTGAAGCGCTTAAGGAGCGCGAGCCCAAGAGCCACCAGGCATGGCAAAATGTGACTGAAAAGCTCAACGAGCTTCGTTCGGAACTGGGAAAAATTGGCCGCACATTTGGCAGCCAGAGCGACGAGCTCTGGACCCGCTTTAAGGCGGTCGAGCGTTGGGCGTACAAGGAGCGCAACAACTTCTACAAGGACCGCAAAAAGAATTTGAAGTCTGCGTTGGATGTCAAACTACAGATTGTCGAGAAGGCTGAGGCCTTGGCGCAGCGCACCGACTTTGGAGCCGCTGCTAAGGAGATGAAGCAGCTACAGCAAGAGTGGAAGGATTCTGGATTTGCGCCCAAAAAGGCCACCGACGAGCTTTGGGCACGCTTTCGTGCTGCTGGCAACGCCTTCTTTGACGGAATGCGCGGAGCCCAAGGCGAAGAGCGCGCCGTGCGCAACGTGGCCTTCAAAAAGGCCCAGGGAATGCAGTCTGCCCGCCAGACTGTTGAACTCGCGCGCCGCAAGCTGGCCCAGATGGAAAACAACATGGGATTCTTTCAGTTTGCTAAGCCAGACAGCCCCATCGTGCAGGATGCCCTGAACAAGGTCGACCAAGCCCGACGCGAGCTCGAGGCTGCTGAAAAAGCGTTTCGCGACTACCAAAAAGCCGAGCGCGCTAAGACGGCAGACAGCCTTGCCCCCAGCGAGGATCCAGGAACCCCAGAAGCCTAAGCCATGGAAGGCCGTCCGCACAACCACGGCGGCAAGATCCTGAGCGAGCTCGGACTGGCGGCGACGGGATCTGGTGGATTCCGCCTTGAAAGCACATTCAAGCCAACCGGCGACCAACCCAGCGCGATCGCGGCGTTGGCGCGTGGCGTGCTTGAGGGTGAGCGCGCGCAAACCCTGCTCGGGGTAACGGGGTCAGGTAAAACGTTTAGCATCGCCAACGTCGTGGAACGCATCCAGCGTCCCACACTCGTGCTGTCGCACAACAAAACCCTTGCGGCCCAGCTCTACCAAGAGTTCAAGTCCTTCTTCCCCGATAATGCAGTCGAGTACTTCGTCAGCTACTACGACTACTACCAGCCGGAGGCCTATATTCCGTCGAGCGGAACCTACATCGAAAAGGACCTCAGCATCAACGACGAGATCGAAAAACTCCGACTGTCGACCACCTCTGCCCTGCTCAGCGGCCGCCGCGACGTACTCGTGGTTGCCTCAGTGAGCTGCCTCTACGGCATGGGCAATCCTGAAGCCTTCAAAAGCCAGCAGGTTCAGGTTGAATCCGGGCAAAAAATCAGCCGTCAAAAGTTCTTGCACAGCCTTGTACAGGCGCTGTACAGCCGGACCGAGGGCGAATTCAAGCGCGGAAACTTCAGGGTCAAGGGCGACACAGTTGACGTATTCCCCGCCTACGGCGACATCTTTTACCGCATCCTCTTTTGGGGCGACGAAATCGAGCGCATCGAGCAGTGGGACCCCGTGGCCAACGAGCGGCAGGCCGCCATGGAGCGACTGCGGATATTTCCCGCCAACCTGTTTGTAACCACTCCAGACATGCTCAACGGGGCCATCAAGCAAATTGAGCTTGACCTCGGGGCGCAAGTCGACCACTTCACCAAAATGGGGCGTCCGCTCGAAGCAAAGCGACTTGAAGAGCGCACCGTATTTGACCTAGAGATGATTCGCGAACTCGGTTACTGTTCCGGAATCGAAAACTACTCGCGCTACCTGGACGGCCGCCAGCCCGGAACACGCCCGTTCTGCTTGCTGGATTACTTCCCAGACGACTTTCTGATGGTAGTTGACGAAAGCCACGTCACCCTGCCCCAAGTGCGTGCCATGTACGGCGGAGACCGCAGCCGCAAAGAGAATTTGGTGGAGTACGGATTTCGGCTTCCCGCTGCGATGGACAACCGTCCGTTGATGTTCAGCGAGTTCGAGCAGCTTCAGGGACAAACCATTTACGTGTCTGCCACGCCGGCCGACTACGAATTAGGCCAATCCGACGGCGTGGTTGTCGAGCAGTTGATTCGGCCCACCGGTCTGCTGGATCCGATTATTGAAGTGCGTCCGCTCGAGAACCAAGTCGACGACCTCATGGAAGAGGTTCGCCTGCGCAGCGAGCGCGACGAGCGCGTGCTGGTGACAACCCTGACCAAGCGCATGGCAGAAGAGCTGACGAAGTACTTCATGCGCTACGGCGTGCGCTGCCGCTACATTCACAGCGACGTCGAAACCATGGAGCGCATCGAAATCATGGATTCGCTGCGTGCAGGCTTGTTCGACGTGCTCATCGGGGTCAACCTGCTTCGTGAGGGTCTTGACTTTCCTGAGGTTTCGCTGGTAGCCATCATGGACGCCGATAAAGAAGGCTTCTTGCGCAGCGAACGTTCGCTGGTACAGACCATTGGGCGTGCGGCGCGGAACGTCAACGGCATGGCCATTTTTTACGCCGACAAAATCACGGATTCCATGGCGCGCACCATTCGTGAAACCGAACGCCGCCGAGCAAAGCAGGAGGCGTACAACACGGCGCACGGAATGGTTCCGACGGCGCTTGTGAAAAAAGAACGGTCGAACGTATTCGCCCAAAAAGCGAACGAATCCGCCGCAGCCGAAGTGCGCCGCACCACGCTGGCCGAAGCACTGCCCAAGTACGCCACCGAAGAGCAGCGCAAGTCGAAGGCCGCCGAACTCCGCAAAGAGATGGAAAAGGCCGCCAAGGATCTGGACTTCTTGCGGGCTGCCGAGCTCCGCGACGCGATCACGGCACTATCCACCAGCAACTAGCACCGAGCAGCCAGTAGCAAACAAAAAGCCCCGCCAAACGGCAGGGCTTTTCAATTTAGAACTGATTCTTACTTCAGCACCTCTTCGATCCACACGTCGAACACGAGCGTGGCGTTCGGGGGAATAACTCCGCCAGCACCTGCTTCACCGTAGCCCAAGGCCGGTGGAATGATGAGCTTGGCGTGGCTGCCCTTCTTGAGGCCGATGAGGCCCTGCTGCCAGCCCTTGATCACGCGGCCTTGGTTGCCACACGTCACGGGGAATCCTTGGTAGGGCTCGCGCTGTGGGTTGTACTGGCCCCAAGCCTTGGCTACTTCTTTAACACTTGTGTCAAAGGGCTTACCGCTGTTCAGGTATCCGGCGTAGTGCACCAAAGCCTGATCACCGTCAGCCATGGGTTCTCCCTCGCCTTCGGTCACGACCAAAACTTTGAGGCCTTCGGCGCGGTTCTCGGCCTTGGAAACCCACTCCGCATACTTCTTTTCAAACTCGGCGGAATTCACGGTTTCATTGGTAAACCAGGTAAATTCAGCGGCGCGTGCCGCACCCTTGGCAGCCGCTTCAGAGGCTTCCTTGGCGGCTTTGGCCTCAGCACCGGCGAGACCTTCAGTGAAGACTTTGGGTGCATTAAAGTCCTTGGCAGCCTTGCCTTGGCGAATGATTTTCACGTTCATCGTGATGGGCGTCTTGGGCACATCGCGGGGGTCGCGCTCGGCATTGGCAATCTCGGTCACCTTCTCAAGGCCAGCGATTACTTTGCCAAAAATGCTGTGGCGGTCGTCCAACCAATTGGTCGCTACTTCAGTGATAAAGAACTGCGATCCGTTGGTGCCGGGTCCGCTGTTGGCCATCGACAGGATGCCAGGACCGTTGTGGCGCAGGCTTGGATGGAATTCGTCGGGGAACTGGTACCCAGGACCACCGGTTCCGCGGCCGTCAGGGTCACCGCCCTGAATCATGAACTGTGGAATCACACGGTGAAAAATGAGTCCGTCAAAGAAGGGCTCGCCCTTTTTCACGGTCACTTTGGGGTGGTTGCCCTCAGCCAACGCCACGAAATTGGCGACCGTAATCGGAGCCTTTTCCATTTCAAGTTGAATGAGGATGTCGCCCTTGCTGGTCTCAAAAAGGGCGTAAAGGCCGTCGCCGACCTTGATATCTTGGTTGTTCACGCGAATGTCTGGTGTTGCGCCGCAGGCCACTGCAAGCAGCGCCGAAGCGGCAAGAAGCGAAGGTTTAATCATAGCACGCGAAGGTAATAAACAAGTGGACTCATTGGCGGCACCTCTCCCGCTCCAGCCAATCCGTGCCCGAGATGTGCAGGAAGTACCAGAACGACACTGTCGCCATGCCGGGCGCGCTGCAGGGCATACTGTAGTCCCCACACCGCGTCGGGATCGCGAAGCACGCGAACTTCTTGCTCACCTTCTTGGTAGAGGTCTCCGCGCAACCCCGTCAACCGGTAGCGGAGGGCCACGAGCTCTTTATCTTCAATCGCGGAACCGCTACCCTGCTCTACCCGCCATTCGAATGCCCCAGATCCGGCGGGCTGAAAGGCCCAGCCCGTCGAGTCCATAAATTCTTTGATGAAGCCCCGCTCCTGTTCAAGCGCCGCGCGATTTTGTTCAATAAGCCGCTCTTGAACTTCAGCAGAGGTTAGCTGTGAGGCAGACTGCGCCTCATCGGGTCGCTGGCAGGCGACTACACTGAGACCGAAGGCTATGAGCCCGTAGATAAAACTCAAGCGAGCCATTGTTCGAGGTATTGGATGAGTTCTGCCTTGAGGTCGGCAAGGCCGAGTGATGAGGCTCCGCCCGCGGCATTTCGGTGGCCGCCGCCGCTGTAATAGCTGCGCGCAAATTCGTTGACGTCGCGGTCACCGGTGCTGCGAAACGACATTTTCACGAGGCCAGCCGCATCTTCGCGAAGGAGGACGCTCACTTCGACTCCATCCACCGAAAGGCCCCAATTGACCAGACCTTCGCTGTCGCCGGCTACATAGCCCGCGGACTCCAGGTCGGCCAAGCTCAATACGAGCACGGCGCCACGCCCCCCCGCCACGAGCACTGCGCTGCGCAATCCGTGGCCAAATGTGTGCAAACGGCTCAACGGATTGGCATCGTAGAGACGGGCATGAATGGCATGGGCATGGGCTCCGGCTTCAATTAATCGAGCCGCCGTGGCCATCGTGTGGGCGGTCGTCGACGGGAAGCGAAACGAACCCGAATCCGTAATCATACCCATCAAAAGGTTTTCTGCACAGGCTACGTCGACCTTGCCCCATCCGTCGTCCGCCGTAATGAGGTCGGCAATCATTTCGGACGTCGAACCCTTCGCGGTGGAACTGAAGGCTTCAGTAAAAAGGGGGTCAGGTTGCTGATGATGGTCTACAAGCACCTGGCGTCCGGCGAATTCACGCACAAACGGCTCAAGTGCGGAACCCACCCGAGACGGCGTGTTGTAGTCTAGGGCGAAGTGAAGTTCTGCGCGGCGAAACAGCTCAGCTGCCTCGTCGGGACGCTCCTCGGCCACGGTCACATAAGCTGCAGTATAGCCCGGACTTGACTGGATTGGTTTCGACGGTGCATTAGGAAGGACCACGCGCACCTGGTGACCTGAAGCCCTAAGGTAGTGAGCCCAACCCAGCGCAGATCCGACGGCATCGCCGTCGGGATTCCAATGCGTGGTGATGAGAATTTGGTGGGTTCGCTGCCGAAGGGCCTGCAGGACGTCGTGGATCATGCGGTAAATTTCGTACTTTTGCGGCCGATTTTACGACCTCAATTTCAACTTATCATGAGCGCTACGAACCGCACCTTTACGATGATCAAGCCCGACGCGGTGGCCAACGGCCACATCGGTGCCATTCTCAACCACATTAACAAGGCTGGATTCCGCATCGTAGCCATGAAGTTGACCCGCCTGAGCGTGGCCGAGGCTTCTGAGTTCTACGGCGTGCACAGCGAGCGTTCGTTCTTTGGCGAGCTCGTCGAGTACATGACCAGCGGACCCATCGTGGCCGCAATCTTAGAGAAGGACAATGCTGTGGCTGACTTCCGCACGGTAATCGGCGCAACCGATCCCGCCAAAGCGGACGAGGGCACGATTCGCCGCCTCTACGCCCAGTCCATTGCCGCCAATGCCGTGCACGGCAGCGACAGCGACGAGAACGCAGCCATCGAAGGAGCATTCTTCTTCAGCGGCCGCGAGCAGTTTTAAGCTGGCTAAAAAAAGTAAAATCCGGTTAAAACCGGATTTTGTTCGAAATCCCGCCTCGGTGGGATTTTTTATTTGAGAACCAACTCCTTGATTTCGAGTTGGTCTTTGAGCTCTTCTTGAAGTCCTTGAAGAAGTCGCGTCTGTTGAGCTCTCAGTTCATGGCGCAGCGAGTCGGAATTGAGGTAGGCGATTAGGATTCCGTCTGAAAAGGTCAGCTTGCGTGTTTTTTGGACAGCCGCCTCTCCCAGAAGGGTACGCCACGCATTCTGGCACAAGGCCAACTGAAAAGCCGGCTTGTGAAGGTGCGGAGCAAGCAGACGACTCAAGATGTCGCCGAAGCCTTCGAGGTTGGGGCGCGGCATCGCTTACGAGTGGGTGAGTTCGTGTACCACGGATTCTTGATCGAGGGCCTTGAGGAGTTCTGCAGTGCGTTCCGGGTGGGTATCACTGACAAAAATTTGGCCGAATCGGTGGTCATTAACCATGCGAATGAGGCCCTCTACCCGCTGTGCGTCGAGCTTGTCGAAGACGTCATCGAGCAGCAGGATGGGCTTTCGACCGAGCGCTTGGTGAAGCACTTCAAATGCCGCAAGTTTGAGAGCAATCAAAAAACTCTTTTGCTGTCCTTGCGATCCGACGCGTTGGAGCGGATGGCCAAGGAGGGTAAAGTCAAGGTCTTCGCGGTGTGGACCCGCAGAGGTGAACTGCAGCACTCGGTCTTTTGAAAGGCGTTCCGCAAGTAAATCGGCCATACTCTGTTCAGCTAAGAGGCTTTCGTAGCGGAGCTCCACCTGCTCACGTCCGCCCGAAATGCCTTCATAGGCCTCCTGAAGCATGGGGGTGAATTGGGCGGCAAACGCGCTTCGCGCAGCAAAAATGACGGGCGCGTACTCACTGAGTTGGTGGTCGTAAAGCTCGAGCATGTCGGCCTGAAACGTGCGGTTGGCCGCGAAGTACTTAAGAAGGGCGTTGCGCTGCTTCAGGGCGCGCTGGTAGTTCTGAAGGGCGTCGAGGTATCCGCGGTCGGATTGGGCGATGACGGCGTCCATGAATTTGCGGCGAACCTCGGATCCGCCATGCAGCAGCACGTGGTCGCCCGGACTAATCATGACGACTGGAAAGCGCCCCAAGTGCTCGGACAAGCGAGGGTACTCTGCGTCATCTGCTTTAAATACTTTTTTCTCGTTGCGTTTCAAACCACAGTAGACGGGTGTGGCTCCAGATTCCGCGCGGAATTCGCCCTGAACCACAAGGAAGGGCGCGTCAAACTGAATACAATGGGCGTCACTTGAGTGAAAGTAGCTCCGCGTCATGCAGAGCAGGTGCACGGCGTCGAGTACCGAAGTTTTGCCAGAGCCGTTCGAGCCCACCAAGGCGTTGAGCTTGGGCGAAAAGGCAAATTCAGCCTGGTCGTGGTTTTTAAAGTGAACCAACTTAAGGTGATCGAGCACTACATCTTGCATGATGCAAAAGTACCTAGGTATGCGCGCTTTGGCTATCTTTGCCGCCCTATGGCAAAAGACAGCAAAAACATCGACTTGGTCGAGCGCCCCATCGAAGCGGTTGAAGAGACCTTGAGCAAGGCCGAAACCCTCTTTCACAAGTACCAAAAGCAACTGACCTACGGGGCAGGTGCCATTATCGCGGCCGTGGCCTTAGTTTGGGGCTACCAAGAGTTCATCGTGAAGCCCGCTGAAGAAGAGGCTCAGCTCGAACTCTACGCGGCCCAGGACGTGTTCTCTCAGGACTCCCTTCGCCTCGCCTTAAACGGCAACGCCGAGTTCATGGGCTTTTTGGACATCGCCGACGAATATTCCGGAACCAAAGCCGGCAACCTCGCCAACTACTATGCCGGTTTGTGCTACCTCGGTATGGGCAACGCTCAAGAGGCCATCGACTACCTCGAGGACTTTGACGGCGACGGAACCTTTTTGGACATTGTAGCCACCGGCGCCATGGGCGATGCATTTGCCGACCTCAACCAACCCGAAGAGGCCCAAGAGTTCTACGTAAAAGCCGCTGGTTTTGAAGCAAACGACTTCTTTACCCCGTTCTTTTTGTCAAAGGCAGCTATTGCCGCAGAAGTCAACGAAGACTTGAGTGCCGCCCTGAAGTACACGAAGCGGATCAAAGAAGAATTTCCCACTTCTGCCGAGGGTGCCAACGCCGACGCACTGATCGCCTACTACGAAACCAAGCTCGCCGCCAAATAATGGCTACCGCCGAGCGCGGACCCCTCGACCTCAGCGCCGCCCCCACAGCCAAAGGGCGGCGCTTTGCGTTGGTGGTGAGTTCCTGGAATTCCGAAATCACAAACGCCCTCGCCGACGGAGCAACCCACGTACTTGAACAACTTCGCGCCGACCGCGTGGACCGCTTTGACGTCCCTGGCAGCTTTGAACTCATCCACGGATGCAAGGTGCACGCCGAGTCCCTTGAGTACGACGCCGTAATCGCCATCGGTTCGGTGGTGCGCGGCGAAACGCCCCACTTCGATTTTGTTTGCCAAGGCGTCACCTACGGAATCGCTCGCCTCAACGCCACCGGCAAAACCCCCGTCATTTTTTGCGTGCTCACCGACGACACCTACCAGCAGTCTCTCGACCGCAGCGGAGGCCGACTCGGCAACAAGGGAGAAGAAGCGGCTTTGGCGGCGGTGCAGATGGCCGCGTTTTAGCTGAGATTGGCAAGGTTGGCTTGTTGGCAAGGTTAGCTCGTTAGCAAGTTTGGCTTATGGCGTGACGGTGCCACTAGCCATCGTGTTCTAGTTTTGAGCACGTGCCTTCGGCACTGAGTGCCTTGAATACTTGATGTAAATGAAGCTTTTCTGCAACAACTGGCAAAAGCCAGCAAAAAGAAGCAAGCCACCAGCAACTAGGGGCTAAAAATCCAACGAGCCAACTTTGCTAATCGGCCAACGAGCCAACCTCGCTAACCTTGCCAACGAGCCAACCTTGCTAACGAGCCAACCTTGCTAATCGGCCAACCTTGCTAACGAGCCAACCTCGCCAATTGGCAATTCACCGATTTATACCAGATCCTGCGCGAAGGATTGAATAAGCACCGATCCGTGGCGACCTTTGCCACGTATGAGTACGATTTTGGATTCCGGCGCCCTGGAGCGCGCGCAAATTTGGTTGAACAGTCCCATTGATGAGGCGGACAAGATTGCGATTCGCGGTATGCAGGATTCGGATCCAGCGGCCTTCAATGAGGCGTTTTACACGGAACTCGAATTTGGTACGGGTGGATTGCGCGGACTTATGCGCTTGGGCAGCAACGGCATGAACCGCTACACCGTGGGCCTTGCGACCCAGGGATTGGCGGACTACGTCAATGCCGCGAGTGCGACGCCTTCGGTGGCGATTGCGTACGATTCACGAAATCAAGCTCCGGAATTTGCCCGTGTCGCTGCGGACGTGCTGGCGGCAAATGGTGTGAACGTGTGGCTGTTTGACGCCCTGCGCCCTACCCCTGAATTGAGTTTTGCGGTGCGCCTGCACGGCTGCACGGCGGGAATTGTGATCACGGCTTCGCACAACCCCAAGGAGTACAACGGATACAAGGTGTACTGGAGTGACGGAGGCCAGATTGTTCCGCCGCAAGACAAAGAATTGCTGGCGGCGGTGCGCGCGGTGACCTTGGCTGACGTGAAGTGGTCGGGCGGAACCGGCGCAGTGCGCCCCCTCGGCCGCGAAACCGACGAGGCCTACTTGGGCGCGCTCGAAACGCTTTCACTCAACCGCCAGGGCAATGCCGGCTTGGGCATCGTGTTTACGGCGCTGCACGGAACCTCAATCACCCTCCTTCCCGAATCACTTAAGCGATGGGGCTTCGCCAAGGTAGACGTACTTGAGGCTCAGGCCACGCCGGACGGTAACTTCCCTACGGTTCACTCACCCAACCCTGAGGAACCTGCTGCGCTGGCCCTCGCCGTGGCCCGAGCTGAAGAACTTGGATACGACTTCGTCGTGGGATGCGACCCCGACAGCGACCGTGTGGGCATTGCCGTCCGCAACGACCACGGAGACCTTGAGCTGCTCAACGGCAACCAGGCGGCGGCGGTGCTGATGGACTACGTGCTCGCGCAGCGTTCCGCCCAAGGGAGCATGCCCGCGAACCCCTTTGTGGCCAGCACCGTGGTGACTTCGCCCCTGCTGCTTCGCGTGGCCGAGCACTACGGCGTGGAAGCGACCGAAACGCTTACCGGTTTTAAATGGATTGCGGAGCAAATCCGGCTCCGCGAAGGCAAGCAAACGTTTGTAGTCGGGGGCGAAGAAAGCTACGGCTACCTCGCGGGCGACTTTGTGCGCGACAAGGACGCCATTGGCTCAGCCTGCCTACTTGCTGAGGCCGCGGCATTCCACGCTTCAACGGGCTCGAGTTTTTACTACGCCCTACTTGGCCTGTACGCCCGCCACGGGGTACACCAAGACGAACTACTGAGCGTGACCAAACCCGGGCGCAGCGGACTCGAAGAAATTCAGGCGATTATGGCGCGCTTGCGCACGGCGACTCCGACTGAGGTGGCGGGGGTTCCGGTGGCCGAGGTGGTCGACTACCAGCAGCGAAGTAAACGGGTGCTGGCCGATGGCTCGACCAGCGCGTTGACACTTCCCGCATCCAACGTAATTCAACTGTTGATGGCCAACGGCGACCGCATCACGGCACGTCCGAGCGGAACCGAACCCAAAATCAAGTACTACTTCAACGTGTTCGGAAGCCACCTCGACGAGGCTGATCAAGCTGGTCAGTACCGCCGCGTTCGCGAAGAATTGGCCGCACGGGTCGACGCGTACCGCGAAGCGCTCCGGCAGTACTAACTTGGGGGAATGAAAATCATTTTTGTCCTCATCCTAGGACTCGCCGCATGGGTCGTGGTGGCACAGCCGCGCGCGCTGAACGCAGCCAAAGAAACCTGGTTCCACGCCGAAATCACCCTGCGTCCCGCAAAAGACGGTCAAGCCGCGTGGATTTTACCGTTTGACATTGTGTCGGTGCAGCCCAAGGGCGCCGTTCGACCCGACATGTACGTGGCCAACGGCACAGAGCGAATACTTCTGGCCTACGCCGGAGCCACTCTCGACGGATTCGAGCGCTACGAAATCCCGTACTTTCCTGGTGAGCTCGTGTGGCGCCGTTCCGGACGCACCATGGACGGATTTTGGATCCGCCCCGACCGTGGTGAGCAGTACCCTCTTTTGCTGACCATGGGCAATCGCCCGCGCTTTGCGCTCCCCAGCCCGCAAGGCAGCGAACAACCATTAGCTGACCGCTACGCACTGCGCTTTCATCAACCCAACCAACCCGTTGCAGAGGGCAATCCCGGCATTGCCGTGCTCCGCGAGGACGAGGACGGAATCGTGACCGGAACCATCATGACCGAGTCCGGCGACTACCGCTACCTGGCCGGAAACCGACGCGGCAACCGCGTGCACCTCAGCACCTTCAACGGGGTGTTTGCGTACGTATTTGAGTTAGAGCTTCTCGAGGGCGGAGCCGTTCGTGGACGGCAAATCTTGAGCGCCACCCGCGACCAAGCCATTACCGGCAAGGCCGATCCCGACGCGAAGCTGGCCGACCCCACTACCCTAGCCGGCCTAAAGCCGGGGGTCGAATCGCTCACGTTTTCGCTTCCGCACTACCAAAGCGGCGCACTTTTTAGCCCTGAACTGGGCAAGCCCGCCGTGATTCAAATCATGGGCTCTTGGTGCCCCAACTGCGTCGACGAGAGCAATGCCTTCAAACAGTTTCACGCGGCCTACCCCGACGTCCAGTTTTTTGGTTTGACCTTTGAGCGGAGCGCAGAGCGCGAGCAAGCATTTACCGCCGTCGACAAGTTTGTACGCGGACTGGACCTGCGATACCCCATTCTTTTTGCCGGCCGTGCCGAGCGTGGAGCCGTCGAGCGCGTGCTCGATGGGCTCGCCAACTTTTCGTCCTACCCTACCACCATTTACCTCGACAAGCAGGGTCGGGTGCGCAAGATTTACAGCGGGTTTTACGGGCCCGGAACCCCAGAGTACGAGCCATGGCTTCAGGAAACCACGGCCTTCATCGAAAAGCTTCGGGCTGAGTGAAGAAGGGTCCCGAGGCGTTTTTAAAGCGTTTAAAGCGTCAGCCTCCGCGTGACCTCGACGCAGTGGTACACGGGCTTCACGAGGCCGTGTTCGCCAAGACGGACTGCCTGACCTGCGCCAACTGCTGCAAGACGACGGGGCCGCTGTGGACCGAGCGCGACAAGGAGCGCGTAGCCAAGCGCTTGGGTCTCAAAACAGCTGATTTTGAGGCCAGCTACTTGCGAATCGACGAAGAAGACGACTGGGTGCTCAAGCAACTGCCATGCCCGTTTTTGGAGTCCGACAACGCCTGCTCCATTTATGAGGATCGCCCGAAGGCCTGCCGCGAGTACCCGCATACCGACCGGGTGAAGCAGGTCCAAATTTTGGAGTTGACCGCCAAGAATGCGTTGGTTTGCCCTGCGGTGGGCGAAATCGTCCAGCGCATGGAGGCCATCTATGCCGAGAAGTCGGCTACGCCCGCGGGGCGCGGAACGGCAGCAGCCACGCCAGCGCCACGACGAGGACGGCGCCGATGAGGTTGTACCAGAGGTAGCCGAGTTCGAGCCAGCCCGCAAGCGTTGCTGCGTGCAGGGAGAGGACGGCGGATTCCGCGAGGATTCCGCCCCAAAACACCGAGCGCCACGGCAGGTGCTTGAAGAGCCAGGCGCAGACAAAGATTCCGAGCATTGGACCATAAAACAGCGAACCAACTAAGTTGACGAGCTGAATCAGGTTCTCGTAAAGGCTCGCCAAAAGGGCCACTCCCATTGCGGCCAGGCCCCAAAAAGCCGTAACCCAACGAGACGTTTGAAGCGTTTCGCGCAGCCCGAGCGCGCGACCAAAGTCGATGACTGAGGTCGCCGCCAACGCATTGATTTCGGCGCTGGAACTAGACATGGCTCCGGCCATGATCACCGCGAGCAAAAGGCCAAGCAGGCCGACCGGCATGTGGCCAAGCGCCCAGCCCAAAAAGACGTAGTCCTGGTCCTTGGTTTCGAGGTGGGGCGCTGTGGCCTGAACCTCAGCCACCGCATCGGCCTTAAGGGCGTTGCGTCGCTCGTGGAGGCTAGCCAGTTGGGCTTGGCGCTCCCGGGTTTCAGGTTGGGCAGCAAGCTGCTGGCGCTGCTCGTTGACTTCGGCCCATTGGGCGTCGAGGTCCGGACGCATTCCGACCCACTCGCGGGCCACAGTAGGATTGTGCCAAAGGGGTTCATCTGCAAAGTGCATTCGGGCCAGCAAGAGCAGTCCGAGGCTCAAAATGAAGAGCTGCATGGGGAACTTGATCAGTCCGGTGAACAGGAATCCGCGCCGAATCTCAGTGAGGCTCTTTCCCCCGAGGTAGCGGCCGACTTGGCTTTGGTCGGTTCCGAAGTAAGCCATGGCCAAAAAGAATCCGCCTGCAAGCCCCGACCACACCGTGTAGCGACTGGCTGGATTCCACTCAAAATCGAGGACTTGAGTGTGCCCGTAAGCCCGGTTGAGCGACCAAACCTCGTTCAACCCCTGCCCCTCGGGAAGCCCTTGAAGCAGCACCACAAAGGCGGCAACCAAGCCAAGCAAAATCACCATCATCTGTGCCGTTTGGGTCACTTCGACAGCTTTGTATCCGCCAAATGCGGTGTAGGCAATGACCACTGCACCGATTACCACAACGGTCACCTTAAGATTCCAACCAAAGATTGCAGACAGAACGATTGCCGGGGCATAAAGGGTGATGCCGGCCGCTAGGCTCCGCGAAATAAGAAAAAGTGAAGCCGCCAGACCACGAACCCGCGGACCAAAAACACCTTCGAGGTACTCGTAGGCGGTTCGAGCTCCGCTGCGCATGTAGCGGGGAACTACCCACGCTCCGAGGACAAAGAGGGCCAGCGGCATTCCGAGGTAGAATTGGGCGAAGCGAAGTCCATCTCCAAAGCCTTGTCCCGGCGTGCTCAAAAAGGTGATGGCCGAGGCTTGTGTGGCGAGAATTCCGAGCGCCATAGTCAGCCAGTTGGTCTGATTCTGGCCACTTAAAAACTCGGTTGCTGAGGCCTTTTGGCGCGACTTCCACATGCCGTAGATCGCGATTCCGCCAATGGTAAGCACCAGTGCAGCGAGGTCGAGCGGGCGCAAACTAGCGGTCATGAGCAACGAGGTTGGCAAGGATTCGGTAGGCACCTGGAACCCCTGCACGCCACTGGCGGAACAAGGACAGCGCACAGTAGGTGACGCTTCCGTCGCCATAAGAGGCCGTAATCAGTGCACCCTGAGTCAGAGGCTCGCCCGGGTCAGACCATGCGATGAGCGGGGTAAAATCAGTGGGCCATGTTTGGGCGAAGTAGAGTCCGCGTTCTTGAACCCAGCCATTGAAATCGCTCGCATCCAGCACATTGGGCGTCGTCATTAACGGGTGCTTGGGCGCCAAAAACTGCGGAACCGCATCTTCGCGCGTCACCCGCTGGCGGCCCAACGCAAAGGGCAACGGGCCCATCTGCTCCGCCGTACGGTCGCTGCTGGCGGTCGCGTACTGCATGACGAGGCGGCCTCCGTGGCGGATCCAGGGTTCGAGAACGGCATTCGCACGGTCCATTCCCGGGGTGGCGTTGTAGGCGCGGACTCCGGTAACCACCGCCGCAAGTCCTTCAAGGTCGGCGGCAGTCATGCTCAAGGGGTCGAGCTGCCGCACCTCGAATCCGAGCTGGGACAAAGCAAGCGCGGCGTCGTCGCCGGCACCCTCGATGACGCCCACACTCAAGGCGGGCAGCGTCATGGGCACAAAGCGCAGCGGAATTCCGCCATCTACCCACACTTCGGTGTGCGGAATGTGGTCGTAGCGCACTTCGACTACTTGACGCACCGGGTTGCCGTCAATCGTGAAGGTGAGCTCGCCATCGACCGGATTGCTTCCGGGCTCGAGGCGCACCGCAAAGGCCTGAACCGGATCAGATTCCGGCTGCGCCGACCATTTTAAGCGTTTCGGACTCAAAAGTTTCCACCCATTTGGAACGTGGACCTCTACGTCAAACGACTTGGCCAAGGCCCACCGCGTAAACCGAACCGGAATTTCGTAAGGGCGCTTCGACGTCGCAATTACACTCGGCACATCCAACGCTACGCTGAGCGGATCCGCTGGGACGCTGGGGCGGCGGAGCTCACCCTTGACCCGGTCCGCGGTGACGTACCACGCGGGCTGTAACGGACTCGCCTCACGCTCGAAGCGTTGGCCGGGAGCCATTAATGCGCCGTCCACAGCTACGGACTCCCTGCCCTCGTTGATGATGACTTCCGTGCGCTTTAGCGCGATGCTGTCGCGGTCGGTGTACCAAGGGCGGTCGGCCCGAACCTCACGCCAAATGTGCACATCTTGCGCAGGGTTGGCCGGCAACGCCACGGTGAAGTCCACAGGCGTTCCCGAAAGCAACTTCAGATATTCCGTTCGGAATCCATGATCGTTCTCTGCCCCAAAGCCTTGGGACTTGTGCATGCTGCGGGCCTCGGTTCCGATTTGAAGTACCGACTTGCCCAAAGCCTCGTGGTAGCCGCCAATCTGCAGGCGCACCAAGCTGTCACCTAATGGCGCATTCTCGAGGTCCTTGGCCCACCAAGTCGACGTATTCCAGTAGACAGCGCGCGGAGCCCAATCCCCATTGCACTTGCGGTCACGCTGCAGGCGGGCAAAAAGATCTAAGGCCAACATGGCTGAGGCAGTGTGGTGGCCGTGTCCGGCCCTTGAATCGGGCGGAAAGCGCGTCACAATCACGTCGGGTCGAAATTCTGCGGCCAATGAAAAGAGTTCGCCGAGGACTTGCTCACGGTTCCATATTGAAAACGTCTCTTCAGGGTTCGTGCTGAACCCAAAATCTGGAGCTGACGTAAAAAACTGATGGGCCCCATCAATTTGGCGAGCAGCGCGGAGCTCGGACTCGCGAATGGCACCCAATGCAGGACCCAATTCGGGGCCGATTAAGTTTTGACCGCCTTCTCCGCGGGTCAAACTTACATAGGCGACGTCGCGCCCCTCGGCCCTCGACCAGTGTGCGATGAGCCGGGTATTTTCGTCGTCGGGGTGCGCCGCGACGTACAAAATGCGCTGCACGGGCTGAGCCGTTGCCGCAGTCAGGATCAGCGCCCACGCAAACATTAAACGATACTTGTGCATTCCGGTTCTAAATTGTGCCTCTTATTCCGTATTCAGCCGATGAAATTACGCCTACTTGCCGTGGCCGCCGTGGTGGCCCTTCAACTTTCCGCCCAAAGCAATGCAGCAAAGCCCGCCCGGGTACTTCTGCAGTCAGGAGTATACCAGCTCACTGAAACCAATTTGATTGAGCTTTCAAAGCCGTTGACTGGCGAATCGCGCGATCGCGTGGTACGCGTATTCGCCTTTGCGCGTCCGCTGACAGAGCTCGAGTGGGCCAACTGGTCGGCGCGCGGAGCCGTGAACCACGGCTACCTCCCGCTCAACGCCTACCTCGTTGAGATTCCTGTCAATGCACGTTCGGCGTGGGCCTTTGTTGCGGAACTTCCGCTGCAGGGAGCAGCTCCTTTTTCAGGCTCCATGAAGCTGAGCAATACCCTGGCCAACGGAGAATTTCCCGAGTATGCATGGGTTGGAAGCGAGGTGGAATTGGTTGTGGTTCCGCTCGCGACTGCTTCACGTACAGCACTCTCTGCCAACCTCGACCGCATCGGTACAGTCGTCGCCACCGGAGCGCACGGAATCAGTGTTCGGATTAACCCAAGTGACCTGCAGCGCGTCGCCGCGCTTCCCGAAGTGCAGTTTGTACAACCTAAAGAGGCTCCGGGCGAGCCTGAAAACCTCATTGGCACCAAAAACCACCGCGCGACGGCGATCCGCGTACCCTTCCCCGGAGGACGCAACTACCGCGGCACCGGCGTGGTGGTCGGCCACGGCGACGACGGCGACATCGAGCCCCACGTCGACTTCAAAGGACGAATCACGGCCAACCTCAGCGGCCCCAGCCAAGGAGACCACGGCGACCACGTTGCCGGAACAATCATGGGCGCTGGCAACATCGACCCCGACGGAGAGGGCCAAGCTCCGGGCGCTTCACTCGTGTACTACGACTACCCCGGCAATCTCAACGGCGTCGACGCGCACTACACGACCTACGGGGTGCGCGTCACAGCCAGTAGCTATTCCAACGGTTGCAATACGGGCTATACTTCGTTCACACAGCAAATGGACCAAGACATCGTGCAGAACTACCACCTCATGCACGTCTTTTCTGCCGGCAACAACGGAACCGCCAACTGCAACTACGGCGCCGGTTCGGGTTGGGGCAACATTACAGGCGGCCACAAGCAGGCCAAAAACGTCATTGCAGTGGCCAACGTACAGGCCAACGATGCAATTGCCGGATCGAGCAGCCGCGGCCCCGCTCACGACGGCCGCATCAAGCCGGACGTGTCGGCACTCGGGACCAACGTATACTCCTGCGTTTCGCCCAATGCCTATGGTTTTAAAACGGGCACTTCCATGGCCTGCCCTGGAACCGCCGGCGTACTCGCCCAACTCTACGACGCATACCGCCAAACCCACAGCGGCCAGGATCCGCACGGCGGACTCATGAAGGCCATCCTCATGAACACCGCTGACGACCTCGGGCAAAACGGCCCCGACTTTATTTACGGCTACGGCAGAATGAACGCGCTGCGCGCCGCACGTGCCATCGAACAAAACTACTTCGTTCGCGACACCCTGGCCCAGGGCGGAACGGACACCATCCGCATCAGCATCCCATCAGGCCAGCAGGTGCTGCGCGTGATGCTCCACTGGACCGACCCCGCCGCCACGTTGAATGCCGGCCGCGCCTTAGTAAACGACCTCAATGGCCAACTCAAGCAAGGTACTTCGTCGTGGCTACCTTGGGTGCTCAACCCCACCCCAACGGCTACGGCACTCAACAGCCCGGCCGTTCAAGCGGTGGATAGCTTGAACACCGCCGAGCAGTTTGAAGTCCTGAACCCCACCGCGGGTGACTACGACCTCATCGTATCGGGAAGCATCGCACAAGGCAGTTCGCAGGAATACTGGATCACATGGACCACGGTGGCCGCCGACGTCGAACTGACCTACCCCATTGGTGGCGAGGTCCTGGTTCCGGGCCAAATAACCCCGGTGCGCTGGGACGCCGAGCCCAACGGTAGCCCCTACCAACTGAGCTACTCGCAAGACAACGGCAGCACGTGGGTGAGCATTGCCAACCCGGGCGCGACGGCGACCCAGGCCAACTGGCAGGTTCCACCAGGCGTCAACGATCAGATGTGGCTACGCCTCACGCGCGGCACCCAAGGCGACACCACCAACTACATAATGAGCCGCGTGGGTGTACCCACCAACCTCAACCACCAATGGACGTGCCCCGACTCGTTCCGTGTGACGTGGTCACCCGTTCCGGGCGCTGCGGGCTATGTGGTCTACAAGTTGGGCCCTCAGTACATGGACTCAGTCGGAACCACGACCAGCACCGCCTTCGTCTTCACTGGAAGCAACCCGAACACTGCCGAATGGGTGAGTGTGGCCGCGCTGACTCCGGCGGGACGCGCCGGAAAGCGCGCCGTGGCCGTCCAGAAGCCCGCAGGCATCCAGGGATGCTTGGTCACCAACGACGCCGCACTAACCGCGGTCCTCAACCCCGTGGGACGCATGCCCGACTGCCAACCCACGGGCGGACTACCCGTTGAAGTCCGCGTCCTCAACCCCGCGACGACCCCGTTGACCAGCGTGCCCATCGCCTTCCAGCTCGGCAGCGGTAGCATCCAGCGCGACACAATCAGCGTCAACCTCAACCCCGGCCAAAGCTCGGTTGCCACGTTAACAGGAACCGTCAATGCATCAGTTGTCGGCTCATACGCACTGCGCGTGTGGACCGAGCTTACTGGTGACCAAAACCCCTACAACGACACGCTCGTACAAACGTTTAATGTGGTAGCCAGCGGGACCCCAGCGAGCCTGCCCTTCACTCAAAACTTTGACACGTTTGCAAACTGTCCGACCACGGCCAACTGTGGTTCCACCGCGTGCTCTCTGAGTGCCGGTTGGGTAAATGCAACCAACGGAAGCGAAGACATTCACGACTGGCGCACCAACGCCAATACCACGCCAACTGCAGGTACAGGCCCCACCGGTGGAGCCAATGGCGGTGGTGCTTCAGATCGCTACCTCTACCTGGAGTCCTCGAGCTGCACCAATTCTCAAGCCCTGCTGTACAGCCCGTGCATCAACTTGACCAACGCCAGCTTGCCCCAACTCACGTTCTCGGCCCACATGCTCGGAACCGGCCAGGGCGAACTCCATGTCGACGTGCTTTCGGGCGGTCGATGGACTCTTGATGCGATCGCTCCCATTGTGGGCAACCAAGGCAGCAATTGGCTAACAATCAATGCCTCACTCGTTCCCTACATCGGAGGCAATGTGGTGCTGCGCTTCCGCGGAATCACCGGCAACGCCGCTTCGAGTGATATGGCGATCGATGGAATTAGCGTCAGTGAAGTAACCACCTCGCCAGCAGCCGCTATGCAGCTTCCGACCACCGCGCCGTGCCTCGGCCAAGTGGTACAGCTCTTTGACCAGTCGAGCAACAGCCCGTCCGCCTGGCGATGGATCATCACACCGCGCAGCGGAGTGACCTTTACCAACGGAACCGATTCGACCAGCCAAAACCCATGGATTAGTCTTAGCTCTCTTGCTCCCTACACCGTGCAGCTGATCGCAAGCAATAGCTTCGGAGCCGACACCGCGACCTCGGTAGGCGGAATCACTCTGACCGCCGGAGCTCCGCTACCCTTCGCCGAGCCCTTCGCTCCTGGCCTACCCCTCGGATGGTCGGTGGACAACCCTGACAATGGCCTCACTTGGGCAGTAGCCAACAGCATCGGCTTTACGGGCACTACGACCAACTCGATGTCGATGAATTTTTTCAACTACAACAACACGCCACAAGAAGATGGACTCATCACCCCGAGCATCGATTTGAGTGGAACCACCTTGCCCTACCTCGTATTTGACGTGGCCTACGCACCCTACGACCCAGTCAACTACGTCGACGGGCTCCGCGTCGAGTACAGCACCAACTGCGGCACCTCGTGGCAGCCTACTGGGTACCTCAAGTTGGGCACCGTTCTCGCGACTAAACCGTCACAGACGACGAACTTCATTCCCTCACTTGCAAGCCACTGGCGTCGCGACACCATTGCACTTCCAGCCGGAATCTCAGGTCCAAGTGTCAAATTCCGATTTGTCGGCCTTAACGGATACGGAAACAACCTCTATGTGGACAATGTGAATGTATACGACCTTGGTGCCAGCCTTCCCACTGCAAGTATTTCATCAAGTGCTACGAGCGATGTATGTGTCCTCGACACGGTGTACTTCGCAGCAGTAAATCCTGGAACTTCAATCGCACAATGGACGTTTGGACCAGGTGCAGTGCCGAGTGTTGCCACGGGGCCAGGTAACCATGCCGTGTACTTTTTCTCAACCGGTCCAAAAACGGTTGTACTGCAGTTGAATGGTCCTGGCGGAACCGACTCCGACACGCTCAACCTCACCAGCTTTCCGCAAACTGCGGCCAACTGGACCTACCGAACCGACACGGCCTTCACCTTTTGGGGACAAGCGACGGCCGTTCAGGGCGTTGGACTGAGTTACCTCTGGAACTTTGGAGACGGGACCACCGCCACCTCTATCATTGGTCGCCATACCTACAGCGCCGCGGGCACCTACCCCGTCTCACTCACTGTGAGCGGAGCCTGCGGCATCGTGGTACTCACCGACACCGTCACCATCAGTTCGGTTGGCATGGATGAGATGGGCATGCGCTGGACCCTATCACCCAACCCCACCGAGGGATTCCTCAGTGTTCAGGGTGATCAGATGCCTGATGGATTCCGAATCACCGACCTCGCGGGACGCACACTTGCTGATGGCCCATGGCCAACCGGCAACCGCCTCGACCTTCGTAGCCTCGCTGCGGGAACGTACATCGTGGAGCTTCAACGCGGCATTCGGACCGAACGGACTTCGGTAGTGAAATTCTAGAAGTCCTCAACCAAGACCAGGAGCCATTAGCCAAAAGCTAGTGGCTTTTTTTTGATCCAATGGCCAAAAGCAGCGCCATGATTAATCCATTGAGCAAAATCAACTCAAATCCGAAGGTGTAGCCAATGAACTTGGGAGCAGCCCAGTTCGCGGCGTAGGTGAGCAGTGGGCTAGCCAAAGCAGCCCATGGAATCCAGCGCGCTGAAGGCTTCACTGACGTAAGTTGGCCGAGCGCAAACAGCCCCAAAAGAGGACCGTAGGTATAGCCTGCGGCCGTAAAAATTGTAGTGATAATACTTTGATCTGCAAATGGTTTCACGCCAATCATGAGTAATCCTACTGCGACGGTCATTCCAACATGCACACGCCGGCGCACCCGTTCGGCGCGGTCTGAATTCATATGTTCGACTCCGAGAATGTCTACTGAAAAGGACGTGGTCAGTGCGGTGAGTGCTGAGTCCGCACTAGAATAGGCGGCCGCCACCAAGCCGAGCACAAAAAGCACCGCCACCGCTTGGGGCATGCCAGGTGACATGGCCACGGCGGCAAAGAGACCGTCGCCTGTGGTCTCGATTCCGACCGAAGATGCGTAGCGGTAAAGCACCACTCCGAGGGCCAAAAACAGAAGATTGACAAAAACCAGCACCCCACTGAATACCATCATGTTGAGCTGTGCATCACGCAGCGTGCGGCACGTAAGGTTCTTTTGCATCATGTCTTGATCCAATCCGGTCATCGTGATCGTGATGAACATCCCCCCGAGAAACTGCTTCCAAAAGTTCCGCCCATCTGACGCCTCAGGAAAAAACCACTGAGATTCGGGCTGTTCCCACAACCAGGTCCACGGTTGCTCCACACCCAGTTCACCCATTAGTACTACGATTACCCAGATTAATACCGCGAGCATCGCAGCGGTTTGAAGGGTGTCGGTCACCACCACCGCTCGGATTCCGCCACGATGGGTATACAACCAAATCAATCCCAAAACGCCCAAAACAGTCACTCCAAATGGAAGCCCGAAGGGTTTCGCCACCAAGTCATGCAGGATGGTCGCCACCAAAAATAGCCGAAGCGAAGAACCCACCCAACGCGAAACGATAAAAATCCAAGCACCAGTTCGGTACGCTGAAATTCCGAATCGCTGGTCGAGGTAGCCATAAATCGTCGTTGTGGCCGTGCGGTAGTACAGCGGAAGAAGCACAAACGCAACAACGGCATAACCCGCCACATAACCCAGCACCATTTGGAGGTAGCTGAATTGGGACGTAGCGACCCAGCCCGGAACAGATACAAAGGTCACCCCGCTCAACGAAGCCCCAATCATTCCAAAACTCACTAGCCACCAGGGACTCTGCCTGCCCGCCGTAAAAAATTGCGTGTTGTCAGCCGCTGATTGGCGTGTTGCCCATTCAGCGACCACTACGAGGAGTGCGAAGTAGCCCGCGAGCACCGCGAGCACGAGGTAGGGTCCGTTGATCATCGGCACAAAGATGCCGTATTTTTGGACTATGGAACTTCCTTCGGCAGCCTTAGAGCGCGCGGTGAGCGAATTAGCGCGACTTCCGGGCATTGGACGAAGGTCCGCACTGCGGCTCGCGCTGCATTTAATCCAGCAAGGCGACGACCGCATGCTACAGCTTGCAGATGCGATTCACAACCTCGCCGAGCAGACCACGCTCTGCAGCCAGTGCCATTCGCTGAGCGATACGCCAATCTGTAGCATTTGCGCCGACGGTCGCCGCGATGCATTGACTTTGTGTGTGGTCGAAGACGTTCGCGACGTGCTCGCCCTTGAAAATACCCAAGCCTTTCGGGGTCGCTACCACGTGCTGGGCGGACTCATTTCGCCCATGGACGGAATGGGGCCCGGCGACCTCAGCATCGACCACCTTGTGGAACGCGTTGCAGCCGAAGGCATCACTGAGGTTTTATTTGCGCTGAGCACGACCATGGAGGGCGACACCACCGCATTCTACCTCTACCGCCGCCTTCAGCCCCTGGGAGTCAACCTGACGGTGATGGCGCGCGGACTCCCCGTCGGCGATGCTTTGGAATACGCCGACGAACGCACCCTAAGCCGCGCGGTCGAGCAGCGCGTTCCCTACGAGCAAACTATTAAGGGCTAACTTCACCGCGTGCGCCTTTCGGTCCTCATTGTCAACTACAACGTCAAGGCCTTTCTTGACCAATGCTTGCGTTCGGTGCAGGCTGCATCGCGCGGTCTTGACGTCGAAGTCATCGTGGTCGACAACGCGTCCACCGACCAAAGCGGCGAGTGGATCCCTGCGCAGTTCCCTGAGGTTCGATGGATTTCATCCCCCACCAACCTCGGATTCGGACGCGCCAACAACCTCGCCCTGCGCGAAGCCACCGGTGATGTCGTGCTCTACCTCAACCCCGACACCGTGGTACCTGAAGACAACTTCTCCACGGCGTTGGCCTACCTCGCCGCCCACCCTGAAGTCGGATCCCTCGGGTGCCGCATGATCGACGGAACCGGCGAATACCTCCCCGAATCCAAACGCGCACTGCCCACCCCGAGCGTGGCCCTCTACCGACTACTCGGATTGAGCAGTCTTTTTCCGCGCAGTCCACGCTTTGCCCGCTACTACCTCGGTCACTTGCCCGAAGATCGCAATGCCGAAGTCGACGTCCACTGCGGAGCCTGGATGATGGTGCGCAAGCCCATTCTCGACCAGCTCGGCGGCTTTGACGAGGCCTATTTTATGTACGGCGAAGACATCGACCTGAGCTACCGCATTCAAAAGGCGGGTTGGCAGAACCACTACCTCGCGACCTCGCCCATCATTCACTACAAAGGCGAGTCGACCAAGCATGCCACCTGGAAGTACGTCAAAACCTTTCACGAGGCCATGGACATCTTTGCCCGCACGCACTTCGCCGGCCGTGCCGCGGCATTCAGCGCGCTCATTCGCTTCGGAATCTACGCCAAGGCCACCTCTACCGTGGTGCAGCGTTGGGCCGCCGTCGTGCTCCCGCTACTTTTCGACCTCGCGTTGGGCTACTTCTTGGCCGAGTCGGCCACCAGCTATTGGGAACGTTCGCACCGCTACATAGAGGGCGGAGCCTACCCCATCGCCTACCGATGGATCGTGCTTCCGGCCTACACGCTGACCTGGTTCGCCGTACACACCGCCCTGGGTGGCGCACGCGGAACCCTCCGTCGCTGGTTTTCAAGCAGCTTTTTGGCGACACTCACGCTACTGGTTGGCTACGCCCTCCTACCCTTGGACTGGCGGTTCTCGCGGGCACTCGTCCTCCTCTCATCCCTTCTTTTTGCGGCAGCCTCTATGGCTTCTCGGGTACTTCGGATTGCCATTGGACTTCGGAACCGCGGCCTCCTTCGCCACGGAACCGTGCACGTCGGCCGACCTGCACCGACCGCACATTCCGACCCCCATTCCACCGACACGGACTTGCCCCTCGACGCCAATATTGAATCAGGCATAAACCTTTTTCGCCCCGCCGTGGTGGCCATTCACGCCCAAGGCGGAATCCCCTTTCGCCGCAGCATCGACCTCATGATCACCCATCGCGGTCAAGGAATCCGCTTTCGAATGATCTACCCCCAATGGACCTTGGGAAGTGACGACCGCAGGCTTGCTTCTGATGCTGCGATCCCTGAGCTTGACAAACCCTTAGTACGCCGAAGCCGCGCACTGCTTCACGCTGCGATCACGGTGGTCGTGACCCTGCTGAGCCCCTTGCTCGTGCTGCATCCGCAGGGCCGTCGGCTGGTTACTGGGCTGCCCTCGGTGTGGACCGGAACCAAAACATGGGTCGGCTACACCAGCTCTGCCATGGGACTGAGTCCGCTCAAGCCGGGAGTGGTTCCGCATGTGACGCCGAGCGGGGTTGCGGAATGGGACCACGAAGCCGACCGACGCTACGCGAGCCGTTGGCACGCGGATTTAGACGTTTATGCTCTTCTGCGCCGGCAACCTGTGCCGTAAATTTGCCGAACAACCCAACTGACCATGTTTGAATTGACGATGCCCAAAATGGGCGAATCTGTAGCCGAAGCCACCATTACCCAATGGCTAAAGAACGAAGGTGACTCTATTGCACTCGACGAATCAGTGCTGACCATTGCCACCGACAAGGTGGACAGCGACATTCCGTCGCCCGTTGCCGGAGTTTTGGTGAAGAAGTTGTTCAACGAGAACGACGTCATTCAAGTGGGCCAGGTTATCGCCCACATCGACACTGGTGAGGGCAAAGCCGCAGCTCCCGCAGCCAGCAACCCGCAACCAGCAGCCAGTAGCCAACAGCCAGCAGCCAGCAGCGAGCAACCAGCAGCCGCAAGCCAGCAGCCAGAAACCAGCAGCCAGCAGCCAGCAACCAGCAGCCAGCAACCAGCAGCCAGCGTAGCTAAAGGCAGTGGAAACCGTTTCTATTCTCCCCTTGTACGCAGCATGGCCGCTCAAGAAGGCGTGTCGCAAGGTGACCTTGACACCATCGAAGGTTCGGGTCAAGACGGCCGGGTCACTAAACAGGACCTACTCGCCTACCTTGCGCAGCGCGCTTCAGGCGTGAACCTCAGTGCGCCCAAAGCGGCTGCAGAGGCTCCCGCAACCTCGCCTGCATCGGCACCCGCCCTTCCATCAAGTACCGCCGCAGCACCAGCAGGTCACGGATTTAAGGCCCCAGCGCCCACGGTATTCCCTGGCGATGAAATCCGCGAAATGGACCGCATGCGCAAGCTCATCGCCGACCACATGGTAATGAGCAAGCACGTTGCTCCGCACGTCACCTCGTTTGTCGAGGCCGATGTAACCGCAATTGTGCGCTGGCGTGAGAAAGTGAAGTCGAGCTACGAAAAGCGCGAAGGCGAAAAACTCACCTTCACCCCCATCTTCATGGAAGCCGTGGTGAAGGCCATCAAGGACTTCCCCAACATTAACGTCAGTGTCGACGGCAACAACATCGTATACCACAAACCGATTAACCTCGGAATGGCCACGGCGTTACCCAGTGGCAACCTCATCGTCCCCGTCATTAAAAACGCGGACCGTTTGAGTCTGAGCGGCATGACCAAAGAGGTGAACGAACTGGCCAACCGCGCGCGCACGAATGCCCTCAAGCCCGACGATATTCAAGGCGGAACCTACACGGTTACCAACGTTGGGGGCTTTGGCAACATCCTCGGAACGCCGATCATCAATCAGCCCCAGGTAGCCATTCTGGCCCTCGGCGCCATCCGCAAGATGCCGGCCGTAGTAGAGACTGCAGAGGGTGATGTGATCGCCATTCGCCACAAAATGTTCCTCTCGCACTCATACGACCACCGCGTAGTAGATGGCGCGTTAGGCGGAATGTTTGTTCGCCGCGTCGCCGACTACCTCGAGCAGTGGGATCCGAACCGCGAAATCTGATGAATTTAGCCCGTCCCCTCTGCGTTTTCGATATCGAGTCGACGGGCGTCAATGTGGTCCATGACCGCATTGTGGAACTCTGCGTGCTGCGGGTTCAACCTGACGGTTCCGAAACGGTAAAAACGTGGCGAGTTAACCCTAGTATTCCGATTCCTGAGGCTGCCACGGTCATCCACGGAATCAGCAATGAGGACATCGCCGATGCACCCGCCTTTCAGCAGATTCTACCTGAACTGCTCCCGTTACTTCAGGGCAGTGACCTTGCCGGGTACAACAGCAACAAGTTCGATATTCCGATGCTTGCCGAAGAACTCCTTCGCGCCGGAAGCGATTTTGACCTTAGCCAGTGCCGCAGTGTGGATGTGCAAAACATCTTTCACAAAAAAGAGCAGCGAACGCTGAGCGCGGCCTACGCTTTTTACTGCCAGGCAGACCTCAAGAATGCGCACACCGCTGAAGCTGACGTGCGCGCAACCTACGAAGTACTCAAAGCCCAACTCGAGCGCTACGCCGACCTGCCCAAGGAAATACCAGCATTGAGTGACTTCAGCACCATGCACCGTGCCGCCGACTTTGCGGGATTCATCACGTTTGATGCCGAAGGCCACGAGCAGTTCAGCTTTGGCAAGTACAAAGGCCAGCGCGTCAGCCATGTGCTTCTCAAGGACACAGGTTACTACTCTTGGTTGCAAAACGCCGATTTCCCGTTGTTTACCAAAAAAATTCTCACGGCCATTCGGCTCCGCCAGCGATGAAAATTATTTGTGTCGGACGCAACTATCGGGCACATGCCGAAGAGCTCGGGAATGCCGTACCCGAAGTTCCAGTAATTTTCTGCAAGCCGGATTCCGCGCTACTGCCGCCGCGTAACCCGTTTGTGATTCCGCCATGGACCCAGGACGTGCACCACGAAATCGAATGGGTCGTGCGAATCAGTAAGGTGGGCAAGTACATTGAACCCCGCTTTGCGCACCACTACATCGACGCCATGACGGTTGGCTTGGATTTTACAGCGCGTGACCTGCAGTCTGAACTCAAGTCAAAGGAACTCCCCTGGGAACGAGCCAAAGGATTTGACGGCAGCGCCGTCCTCGGAACCTGGTCGGACCTACCCGAAACAACTCAGCCCCACCATATTCGGCTCGAAAAAAATGGTACTACCGTACAAGAGGGAAGTACCGCTGACTTTTTGACTCCCATTGAAGACCTCATTGCCTTCGTAAGTCAGTACTTTACGCTGAAAAAAGGGGATGTACTCTTCACCGGAACCCCTGCGGGAGTCGGCCCCGTCGCCCCTGGCGATCGCCTCGAAGGCTTTTTAAATGGTGAATCGCGGCTTCGGGTGAATATCCGCTAGACCGAAGCGTCCGCGACTTCTCGTATATTTGAGGTTCTAGGTTTATACCCAACCGAGAACGAACGCCTGCTATGACGCACCTACTACGCCGCCTTGGGCTTGCAGCTATCGCCTTTACTGCGCTGAATATCAGCGCAAATGCGCAAGTCACTACCGTTTTCAATGAGGACTTCGACAGTCCCCCACTCAATGTGACGACCAGCCACACTCAACCGGGTGTCATCCAATTTTGGAACGACACCAACGCGTTGAGCGTGAGCGGCACGAAGAGTTACCACGCCAATGTCTTGCCCCAGGACACGATTTTCTTTCAGACACAGGCATTTTCGACGGTAGGTAACTCGTTTGTGCGTCTTTCATTTGATCACATTGGCAAAATCCACTTTGGCCAGCGGGGCTACATCCGTGTTTCGACCAATAACGGAGCCACGTGGACGACACTCAACGCGAGCCACTACCGTGGCCCAAGTGCGAGCTTTAACACACTAGGCTACATCAATGAAGTGATGTATGCAAACTCAGCGGCTCCTAATTACTGGGGTGGTGCAACCACCATTGGTCAAGGCGTGGCTCCAACGAACAACTGGTGGGTTAACGAAGTCTTCGACATTTCAAGCATTGCGGGTAGCGGTCCAAGTGGAACCGGTACCGGATTCAGCCAAGTCCTCGTGAAGTTTGCACTTCAGTACCGGGTTCCGAGTGGCGGAGCATCCACAGCGGGCTGGTTTGTCGACAACCTCAAAGTCGAGGCGGCTCCGTGTGAACTTATTCCGCCTAAAATCAATTGGAACCTCAATCCTCGACGCGAACCTATTGGAGCACGCTACCAAGCCACCGAACAAATTCGACTTCGCGCTTCAGACAAAGTACTCCCCAAATCCGGAATGGACTCGGTAGTTCTGCACTATCAAATGAATGGCGGTACATGGAACGTGGTGAATATGACCGCGGTCAATCCCGCCTCATGCCCAGACTCTTCGGAGTATTTCTACGACTTCACCAACTTGATCGTCGGCGACACCATTAATTGGTGGGTACAGGCATTTGACTGTGCGTGTGATGAGAATACCGCTCGATCACCATCTACTGCAGCGGCAGTATCGTTTAATACGTTCTGGCGCGATCCCTCTCCACCCGCGGTATGTGGTCCGGCGCTTCCTAACAGCTTCCCGTTTGTAGCAACGACTTTCCCGTACATTGAAAATTTTGAGGCCTTCTATTGGATGGCGGGCACCGGAGCAGGTACCAGCGGAACCACACACCGTGGGGTTTTCCCTCTGGGCAACCCCCCGGCAGGACGCAACTACGAAGTTTCACCGAACCCACTCTCATCCGGATTTGCATGGTCCGTGCGCACTGGTCAAACAGGTACGTTTGGCACAGGTCCCGACGGCGATCATACCACAGGTAGCGGTAAATACCTCTACACTGAGGCCTCACAAGGCAGCCCAGGTAACACTACCCTTTTCATTACTCCGTGTATGAAATTGGACAACATATCCCATGCCGCCGTTCAATTCTACTACCACAAGTTTGGAGCCCATATGGGTAACCTACGGGTAGATATTGACACGGGTTTAGGCTTTTTGAATAACCTCGGTGTTATCGGCGTCAACATGATTACCGGTGCAACCCATAGAGGAATAAGCGACCCTTGGGATAAAGCATTCATCAATCTAGACCCTTACCTCGGCAAGTACGTTCGAGTTCGGTTTGTGGGCACCAAAAACAATTCCGCAGCGAATGACCGAGGTGATATGGCCATTGATGACATCAAAATCTTCCAGCCGTTCAGTCGCGACATCAACCTTTTGGAATCGTTCAAACCACAAAACGGATTTTGTACCTACAGCAATTTAGAGGACGTGAAAATCCGATTCCGAACTGAAGGTTGGCAAGCATTGACTGAAGTGCCACTGGCGTTCTCGGTGAAAAATCTGACTACAGGTGTAACTACCATTCTGCGCGACACCGCGATTGGCTCGTTTGATATGGCCGATACGATGACCTACACTTTTAGTCCCAAGGCAAACCTCAGTGCCTTTGCTGATTTCGAAGTGTACATCTGGTCTGAACTTAGTGGTGACGGACAAAGCAGCAACGACAGCATTGGTCCCATTGCTATTGAGCACATTCAACCCATTAGTACGTTCCCCTACTTTTTGAACTTCGACGGACCAGGATGGACTCCGGGCAATGGAACTACGGCAAACCCTGGCACCTTCGCCCCGTCAGGTTGGTTTGCGCAGCCAGCATCAAACAGTGGAGATTACGCCTTCATGGTAGGTAAAGATTTGACGCCCACAGGCGCCACAGGCCCGCGTTGGTCAAAAGGTCGCAAAGGCAACTACCTCTACGCAGAGGGCAACTTTGGAGCGAACAGCCCATTTGCGCTCTTTCAGCAAGAAGGATGCGTTGACTTGAGTGGTATGACATCGCCAGTGATGTCTTTTTGGTACTACATGTACGGTGCAGACATCGCCTCTCTTGGCGTACAGGTTGTACCCTCAGGCAGCAATACGTGGACTACCCTGCCCCCGTCAATCATCACCGGGGCTCAGCAAACCTCTGAAACAGGTGATTGGGCCTTTAAGTTGATTGACCTTTCAGCCTATGCGGGTCAAACGATCAAAATGCGCTTGGTTGCCGGAAAGTCAGGTGCAGGACAAGCGGCAGACATAGCCCTTGATGACCTCTTAATTTACGAGCACCCGAACAACGACGTGGGGGTTACCGCAATCACCTCTCCGCCGAATACGGTATTTTTGGCTACCCCTCAGAACCTAGTCCTCAAGGTGCGCAACTACGGAAAACAGGCCAAATCCAATGTACCTGTGACCGTGATCGTGAAGGATCTCTGTACAGCGACCAACACGAATACCTACACCTACACGGTTCCGAGCATTGCAGCCGGGGCCGAAGCCACACTCACGGTCACTACTCCCGTGACGTACTGGGAAGGCGATATCGAAATCAAAGCGTACACCACCCTTGCCGGCGATGCTTTTTCACGCAACGATACCGCGTCACGCATCACTACTGGCAATACCTCAGTGAGTATTCCATTCGGCCCCGTGACGTTTGACAACTGCGTGGGCAACGAGCATGCCTTCTTTGTTCAGGGCGGAACCGGAACCCTACAAATGTGGGAGATGGGCCAACCTGGAAAAGGCTTCACTGCTGCTTCAGGTAGCAATGTGTGGATGACCGGCCTCAACCAGAATTACCAAGGCGTAGGTGATGAATACCTCCGCATGCCACCATTGACCAACTTCGACACCATTATGGGTGCAGAAATTCGATTCAAGCACCGTTTCGCCTTTGGTGGAACCGACGGAGCCAACATTGAATTCCTTAACAACGGAACATGGAATGTGCTGGGTAATGCGACCGCAACCATTGGCCAAAACTGGTATGGTTCGAGCTACGGCTCATCCGGTGTCGCGACATTGAACAATCAACCAGGTTGGACGGGTAGCACCAGTGGCAACTGGATCACCTCTACCCTTCCGCTCGCCATGTGGAACTTCAATAGCAACCCGTTGAACCTGCGCTTCCGCATGGGTACCGCGGTTGGCTCATCAGGAGCCGGCTGGGCAATTGACAACGTTGAGATTTATGTTCCGCCCCAAAATTCAATGGCGCCAATCGACATCGACACCAAAGAATACTTGATCGTCCCCGAAGACACGTCTACTCTTAAGGTCTACCTCGAAAACACCGGTGCAAAACCTGTTGATACACTTCAGGTTCGCTACCGCGTGAACAACGGGGCATGGACAGCCTACGAGACCGTAGTCTACAACCCGCCGATGCCTCGTGGAGGACGTCGTTGGTTCGAATTCAACCAAGGATGGTTGAATAACGGGGCTGGATCGTACAGCATTTGCGTGGAGACGCACCGTCCAAACAACAAGCAAGACAACCAGACTGCCGACGACCAGTTCTGCAAAACGTTTATCGTATCTGATAAAATCGTCATCAATTCGACGGGTTACTGCAACGACTTTGAGGACCCGAATAAGGCGGCATGGCTACCCTTGCACTCCACAATCAAGACTGCCGCGCACGACTGGGAATTCGGAACTCCGGGCCAGACAATCATCAGCAGTGCGGCAAGCGGATCCAAAGCGTGGATGACCAAGCTCACCAGCAACTACAGCCCAATGGGTCGCAGCTCGCTGCACACGCCATTCTTTGTTCTGGACAGCAACGTGACGTACACCATGAAGTTTGACCACAATATGTTCTCTGAGCAGTACCACGACGGCGGAAGCATCGACTGGTCGTACAACGGGGGCATCAACTGGTACACCCTCGGAAACGTCTTCCCTTCGGGCAAGTGGTACAATACGGTGCACGTGACCTCACTCGACAACATTCGTCCGGGATGGTCGGGTACCACCAACGGATGGGCGAACTCGAGCATCAACTTCAGCGCTGAAAATTCTGGAACGCTGATTTTCCGATTCAGATTTGGTACCGACTTCACCCTCGTCAACGAAGGTTGGGCGGTCGATAACTTCTGTCTAGAGCAGGCTCCGCTCGGATCAACGATTGATATCATCGGAATCGGCACCCCAGAGGTAACGCTCGCCGATGCGTTCTTGAGCGGAATTAGTCCCAACCCATCCCAAGGTGCACCAGTAGGAATGGACTTCCAGTCGAACGAAGGCGGGAGCATTCGATTGACGGTGTTCAATATGCTAGGCCAGCCGGTGCTCACGCAAGACTTTGACCACCAAGGTGGACTCGTACGTCTCGAGTGGGAAACCGCACAGCTTGCCGCAGGGATGTACAATGCCGTAGTCGAATGGCAAGGCCAGAGCTACACGCGCCGCTTTGTCCGCTAGACCGTAGCGCCCTAAGGCGATTTTGAGCCAAAAAGGCAGTGTTTCGATTGAAATGCTGCCTTTTTGTCGTTTTAACACCTGAGGCACGTGGATTGAGCCATTGGGAACATATGGACAATCTTACCGTCAAAACCCAATCCGCCCTTCAGGCCGCGCAACAGCGCGCCACTGAACTGGGCCACCAGGCAATTGATTCCGCGCACCTCTTTTTAGGTGCCGTAGAATCAGACCATGCCTTTATTGAAGATCTACTGCGCCGAGCCGGTCTCGCTCCCGAGACCTTGGTGCGCACTGCCGAAGCCCTACTCGCCCAGCAAGGTCGCGTCGAAGGAGGTGAACGCTACCTCAGCCGCCCCGCTCAGTATGCACTCACCCAAGCGGCAACTGCAGCCAAAAAATTTGGCGACGACTACGTTAGCCTTGAATTCTTAATCCTTGGTATCGGAACCGCCAGCGATGGCATGGGCCAAGCCCTGCGGGATGCAGGGTTCCGCGAAAAAGAATTTAGTGCGGTAATTGCCCAGCTGCGCCAAGGAAAAAAAGCCCAATCGGCATCCGCCGAAGGCAGCTATCAAGCCCTAAAAAAGTACGCGATTGACCTGAACGAGCGCGCCGAAAGCGGTAAACTCGATCCCGTGATTGGGCGCGACGACGAAATTCGTCGGGTCCTTCAAATTCTCTCTCGACGCACCAAAAATAACCCCGTCCTTGTGGGTGAACCCGGCGTCGGTAAAACCGCCATCGCCGAAGGCCTCGCCCACCGCATTGTGCGGGGTGACGTCCCCGAAAACCTTCAGGGCAAACGGATCTTTTCGCTCGACATGGGCTCGCTAATCGCCGGAGCCAAGTACAAAGGTGAATTCGAAGAACGCCTCAAGTCCGTGGTTCAAGAGGTTACGGCTGCCGAGGGCGACCTTATTCTCTTCATCGACGAAATCCACACTTTGGTCGGAGCCGGCGGCGGCGAAGGCGCCATGGACGCGGCCAATATACTGAAGCCCGCACTGGCCCGCGGCGAGCTGCGCTGTGTGGGGGCAACCACCTTGAACGAGTTCCAGAAGTACTTCGAAAAAGACAAGGCACTTGAGCGCCGCTTTCAGAAAGTTCTGGTTGAAGAACCCGATACCGAAGCATCCATAGCCATTTTGCGCGGAATCAAAGAGAAGTACGAAAGCCACCACAAAGTCCGCATCAAGGACGAAGCGGTAGTCCAGTCGGTGCTGTTGAGCCAGCGCTACATTTCAGATCGCTTCTTGCCCGACAAAGCGATTGACTTGATGGACGAGGCCGCCTCAAAGCTCCGGCTTGAAATTAATTCGAAGCCCGAAGAGCTCGACGACTTGGACCGCAAGATTATTCAGCTCGAAATCGAACGCGAGGCCATCCAGCGCGAGGACGACCCCAAGCGCCTCAATCTACTCAAGCAGGAACTCTCCACGCTCAATGAGAAGCGAACAGCCTTGGGCGCCCAATGGTCCGCCGAAAAAGAAGCGGTTGAACGAATCCAACGTGCGAAAGAGGATGTCGAAGGACTCAAACTCGAGGCTGAGCAAGCCGAACGTAATGGAGACTATGCCAAAGTAGCCGAAATCCGTTATGGCAAGCTGGCGGCCGCCGAACAGTCCATCACCGACGGCCTCGCGGCCCTCGACGAGCTGCGCACCGACCGACGCGCCATGGTTCAAGAAGAAGTGGGCGCTGAGGACATTGCCGAAGTCGTGTCGCGCTGGACCGGAATCCCCGTCAGCAAGATGCTCGAGAGCGAGCGAAGCAAACTCCTTCGCCTTGAAGATGAACTCCACCAGCGGGTGGTCGGCCAGAATGAGGCGATTGAAGCCGTCTCTGACGCCTTGCGCCGCGCCCGCGCCGGCTTGGGCGACCCCAAGCGCCCGATTGGGTCCTTCCTCTTTCTCGGCCCCACTGGAGTCGGAAAAACCGAACTTGCCCGAGCGCTGGCCGAATTCCTCTTTGACGACGACCAGGCCATGGTCCGCATTGATATGAGTGAATACCAAGAGCGCCACAGCGTGTCGCGGCTTGTGGGAGCCCCTCCGGGATATGTGGGCTATGAAGAGGGCGGACAGCTCACCGAAGCTGTACGCCGTCGCCCCTACGCCGTAGTGCTGCTCGACGAAATCGAAAAAGCCCACCCCGAAGTCTTCAATGTGCTGCTCCAAGTGCTCGACGACGGACGGCTCACCGACGGCAAGGGCCGCACGGTCAACTTTACGCACAGCGTCGTGGTGATGACCAGTAACCTGGGATCTGAACTCCTACTTGACGGCGAAGGGCCTGAGGCGGTGCAGCAGTTGCTGCGCAAAACCTTGCGCCCGGAGTTTCTCAACCGCATCGACGAAATCATCACCTTTCACCCATTGGGCGAAGACCATGTGCGCCGAATCGTACAGCTGCAGCTCAAAGAGGTTCAAAAACGCTTGGCGGACCAAGAAATCACCATTGAATTCACCCCTGAAGCGGTGGATGCCTTGGCCGCAGAGGGCTTTGACCCCGCCTTCGGAGCCCGCCCGCTCAAGCGAACGGTGCAGCGCCGCATTCTCAACGATCTTGCGAAAAAGCTCTTGAGCGGCGAAGTCCAACGCGACGCCGTTGTTCTCTGCGATGCGATAGACGGAGCCATCTTTTTTACCAACACCCAGCTGGGCCTCTCGCAGGCCTAGCGGGTGATGGCGCGCAAGTAGCGGTTCCGGTTGCGAAGGTGCTCGGCGTAGCTCTTTGAAAAGAGGTGAAAGCCCGGCTTCGAAGGGTTGGCGCAGAAAAAGAGCTCTCCCGTGGCCGTCGAAGCCAGCACGCTATCGATCACCGGCGGGTGCACCGTGGCTAATGGTCCTGGTGGCAAGCCCTTGGTTCGGTAGGTATTGAACGGGTGCGCCACGCGAAGCATGCTGCCGGTCACACGGCGAATGGGCGCCTCTGCAAGACCTCGGTCGAGCACCGCGTAGACTACGGTGGGATCAGCCTCCAAACGTTTGCCCTGCTTCAAACGAGTTAAGTAGACTCCAGCGATACGCGGCCACTCTTCGGGCTCTTTGGATTCTGCCTGCACAATGCTCGCGAGGACTGTCACTTCGTAGCGACTTAAACCTAGACGCTGCGCCGCTTCGGACCGGTCCGTGTTCCAAAACGCATCAAATTCTCGAGCCATGCGTTGGGCCACCTCGCGCGGCGAAAGCGACGCATAGACCTCGTAGGTATTCGGAAGTACTGGCACAATACTATCACCGTGGTAGAGAGCCGAATCAAGCTCAGAGGCAGAGTCAAAAAATACTTCTGACAATCGTGTGACCACCGCACTGCGCCCTTGATACCCGCGCACGGTAATTCGCTGGGGCGTCTCATAGCCCATTTTTAACTTTCGAAGCGTCCGCCACCACGGCTCGCTCGGCGAAATTTCGTAGTATCCACGCGGAACCTTGAAATTTCCCTGAAGCACGGCTCCCGCCCTGAGCAGGTTGAGGTGGGCATCTGGATTGTGCTTCGCAATGCTGTCCAAGACATTCAGAACTGGGGTGCCATCCACCGGAACCGGAACGGGAACCCGCACCGAAGTAAAATCCTGCGACGGCCAAAGGCCTACGGCAGCGGCAGCAAGCGCAAAGACAGCAATCAACCACCACGGGCGAATTCGGCGTGCGGCACGGGACTTACGGCTCATGACCTTAAGCGCTGTAGAAGTTGTACGTCGCGAAACTCGCGTCCGACCCGGTACCAGGCCTTGAGGACTCCCGAATGCTCGTAGCCACTGGCTGCAAAAACGTTCAGAGCAGCAGTGTTGTCGGTAAACACTTCGGCATAAAGGCTCCGCAACCCCACGCGCGCAAAGGCCCAATCCTCGACCAACTTCAAGCCCTGGCGTCCGAGCCCTTTTCGTCGAAATGCGGGATCCACAAGCAGAGCCACCTCGGCGCGCTGATGCACCGGTTGCGCGTTGAACACGTCAAAAAGTCCGAGGGCCCGTCCGTCAGACGTAGAGAGCACGAAGCGAACTTGCTCTGCCTCCCAGAAGTCCCGATGGGACTCGTCGAGGTAGCGCTTGAGCACAGCCCGACTGTAGGGAGCCACGCGAAGCCCCGCGTCGACGTGGTCGGCCTCCCAGCGCACGAGCTGGTCAAGATCCTCAGGTTCGAGGGCGCGAAGTTTTAGGCCGTCCATTCTCCGTCAAATACGCGGGCCACAGGCCCCGTGAGTACAATATTGGTAAAGCCCTCGGGTATTGAACTAAAGGAAACCTCGAGTTGGCCACCGCGGGCATCCAGCACCACGGGGCTGGGCAGTCCCAACTGTGTATGCGCCACCAGTGCAGCGGCTACCGCGCCGGTTCCGCAACTCAAGGTCTCGTCCTCGACACCGCGCTCGTAGGTGCGCAGGGCGCAGCGGTCACCTTCGGCGGCAAGCCAGTTGATGTTGGCTCCGCCTGACGAAGCGTACACACCGTAGCGCAGGGCACGCCCCTCGCCTACTGCATCTACGGACTCAAGTTCGTTGGCGAGCGCCACATGGTGGGGTGATCCGGTGTCCACAAACCATCCGCCGTGCTGCGCAATGGGCTTGGGGGCATCTCTAAACTGGACCGAAACCCGCCCGTCTCCGTGCCAATGGGCCGTATGCAGGCCGTCCGCCGCCAAAAAACTGCAGTCCGACCCGGTAAACAGACCCTGGGACCGCGCAAAGTCGACCGCACAGCGTGAACCGTTTCCGCACAGCGAACCCAAACCGCCGTCGGCGTTGTAGTAGTCGACGCGAAAATCCGCACCTTCAGCAGGTCCCACGACCATGAACCCGTCTGCACCGACCCCGTAGTGGCGGTGGCAGATTTCAGCGACCAAAATGGCAGGCCAATGCGCTTCAAACGAGCCGCGTACGACGACAAAGTCGTTTCCGCTTCCATGGTACTTGACAAAACGTCGGAACATACTGCGAATGTAGGCCGTGGAACAGTTTTTGAATTTCGTACCGTCGTCATTTAACCCAAAAAATTGTGCGTTTATGAATGCGAAAACTTTTGCAGCCGTTACCGGACTCGCGCTCGCAGCGGGCGTGGGCGGATCAGCCCTGTACGACGCCGTGCGCGGTCCCCAATTTTCTTCGGCCACTTGGTCGGAATCCAACGGTCGCCTCGTCGCGGACCATCCGGCTTTGGTTACCTCTACGGACTTCAGCGCAGCCGCCGAACAAGCAGTGCACGCAGTGGTGCACGTAAAAACATCTGTGGAACAGGGGTACACGTTTAACCCGTTTCAAGATTTCTTCTTTGGATTTGGCCAATCGCCCCAAATGCAGCCGCGTATCGTTCAGGGTTCGGGTTCCGGAGTCATTATCAGCCCCGATGGCTACATCGTAACCAACAACCACGTGATCGACAAGGCCAAAGAAGTCAAGGTGGTGCTCAACAGCAACAAAGAGTACAGCGCCAAAGTCGTGGGCGTCGACCCGACCACCGACCTTGCGGTGCTCAAGATTGAGGGCGAAAACCTACCTACCCTCGCATTTGCCAACAGTGACGACGTGCGCCTTGGCGAGTGGGTACTCGCGGTCGGCAATCCGTTCAACCTGAACTCCACGGTTACGGCCGGCATTATCAGTGCCAAGGGCCGCAGCATCAACATCATCGACAACCAGTCCGCCATCGAGGCCTTCATTCAAACCGACGCCGTAGTTAATCCGGGTAACTCGGGCGGAGCCTTGATCAATACCCGCGGCGACCTCATCGGAATCAACACTGCCATCTCCACCCGCACCGGCAGCTACGAGGGCTACAGTTTTGCGGTTCCGGCCAACATCGTACGCAAGGTGGTCGACGACCTCACAAAGTACGGCGTGGTACAGCGCGCCTACCTCGGAGTGAACATCGCCGATATTTCAGGCGAACTCGCCAAGGAACTGAGCATCAGCGAAACCCAAGGCGTGTACATTTCTGACGTGACTGAGGGGGGAGCCGCCTCCGACGCCGGCATCAAAAAGGGCGACATCCTCATTCAAGCGGGCGGCAAGGCCGTGAAAAAGATGTCCGAGCTCCTCGAGGTTATCGGAAGCCGTCGTCCTGGTGACAAAATGACGGTAGTCGTACTGCGCGACGGCAAAGAGAAGGTCTTCAATGTGACACTTCGCAACCGCCAAGGCAATACCGACGTACTGAAAAAGGAAGATGTGGCCTCGCTGCAATCACTCGGCGCATCCTTTGAACCGTTGAGCCCTTCTGATAAGTCCCGCTTTGGGTTGCGTTCGGGTGTCAAGGTTACTGACGCCGGAAGTGGCAAACTGGCAGAAGCTGGCGTTCCGACCGGATTTATTCTTGTCAAATTAAACAACCGACTGGTTTCCAGCGCCGACGATGTTGCTCAGATTTTGGGTGAACTCGGACCAGGCGACGGAGTGCTTCTGCAGGGCTACCGCCCGAACGGCCGCGCAGAGGTGTTTGCCTTCGCACTTTAGCATTACTTCAGCCAGGCCTTAGGCCGGTTTTGCGTGGACTAAGTGTCCAAAATACGCAAAACCGGCTTTTTTAATTCACTCAATTCCGGCCACTTAGCTGAGAAAAATTGCGCGAAATCGTCTTGAGCCTGCCCACTTCGGCGGCTACCTTTGCCACACAACCCAACCCAAAAACCAAACCTTGATGAATCCGTCTGCGAACGCCTACCCGACGTCCGTCCAAGTGCGCATTGCGCTCGAAAAATCCGCTACTGACCTCGTGAAAGTTGCGAGCGACTTATACTATGACCGCAACGTCAAAGTCGTACTCTTTCGCCAGGCCCTTCTCGACCAACGCGCCTCAGAAGTTCTGCACATCCACGAACACGCAGTGGTGATGGCTGAAGAGCGAATCACCGTCGACGACAGCCTGGCCATGGCTCAAGCCATTTACGAGTTCGGAGTCCAAAATTCCTCTCTCGACCTTGGACGCCTTGCGACCGAATGGTGCCGCGAAGCGGGATCATTTCTCACGCGAAAGGCTTTTTTGCAGCACAAACTGAGCGGATTCACGGCAGGATCCAACCCAGCCCCGAAACCCGTCGACGTCGTCCTTTACGGATTTGGTCGCATCGGACGCCTCGTGGCCCGCGAACTCATCGCCCAAGAAGGCCGCGGCGAGCAATTGCGCTTACGCGCAATCGTCGTGCGCGGCGGCGGCGCTGAAGACCTTGAAAAGCGCGCTTCCCTCCTGCGCGTCGACTCGATCCATGGCCCATTCCCGGGGACGGTCTCAGCCGATTCCGCCAAAAACGCACTCATAGTCAACGGTCGTCCCGTGCTGATGATCAACGCGGCCAAGCCCGAAGACATTGACTACACCGCATACGGATTCTCGAATGTGCTCGTCATTGACAACACCGGAGCCTTTCGCGACCGCGAAGCCCTCGCCCGCCACCAGCAATCCAAAGGTTGCACGAAGGTGCTCTTGACTGCGCCCGGAAAAGGAATTCCGAACATCGTATTCGGGGTCAACCACGACCAAGACTGGGGTGACGAGACGATCTTCTCAGCCGCATCCTGCACCACCAATGCGATCGTTCCCGTGCTCAAAGTGATGCAGGACCAGTTCGGAATCGAGCAAGGCCACATCGAAACGATCCACGCCTACACCAACGACCAAAATTTGGTCGACAACATGCACCCCAAGTACCGCCGTGGCCGCGCCGCAGCCCTCAACATGGTGATCACTGAGACGGGTGCCGGAAGTGCCATCGACAAAGCCATTCCGGGCCTCGGAGCCAAGTTCACCAGCAATGCGATTCGCGTTCCGGTTCCGAACGGCTCACTTGCCATTTTGAAGCTCAGCCTGGGTAGCAGTACGCAGCGCGATGCATTGAATTCCGCACTGAAATCCGCCGCCTACCGTGGTGCCCTCGTGGAGCAAATCAAGTACTCGACCAGCCCCGAGCTCGTGTCGAGCGACATCGTAGGTGACTCGTGCTGTTCGATTGTCGACAGTGAAGCCACGCTGCTTCATGCCGACGGACGCAACGCCGTGCTCTACGTGTGGTACGACAACGAGTACGGATACACCCGCCAGGTGATGCGACTCGCCAAGCACATTGCTGGGGTGCGTCGCAAGACGTACTACTAGTCGCTAGCCTGGAGCTACTGGTTTCTTGTTTCTTGTTCAACGGAATGCTGTCCAACGACGCACTGAGTTATTGTCTTTGGGTATCTGGCGGAAATTGGCTCTGAGCCAAGGAACCAGAAACCAAAAACCAGGAACTAAAAACCAGAAACCAGCAGCTAGAAACCAAAAGTGATACACACGTACTTTTGCCGCCATGCTTCCAACTTGGCTCGAACGTACTGAACTTTTGGTGGGCTCCGACGCCCTTGAACGACTTCAAAAAGCCCACGTACTCGTGGTCGGCTTGGGGGGTGTCGGAAGCTTCGCCGCCGAATTCCTCGCCCGCTCTGGCGTGGGACGCCTCACCATTGTCGATGGTGACGTGGTGGACCCCACCAACCGCAACCGCCAGCTTCAGGCTTTGAGTAGTACCCACGGGCAAAAAAAGGCCTGGTTGATGCGCGACCGAATCTTGGACATCAATCCCGAATGCCAGGTCTATGCCATCGACTCGTTCCTCGACCCAGAAGCCATGCGCCAGTTGCTCCAAACGGCTGAGGTTGATTTTGCGTTGGACTGCATTGACAGCGTGCAGCCCAAGCTCAACTTCATTGTGACGGCATTGGGCGAAAAGATTCCGTTCATCAGTTCCATGGGAGCGGGCGGACGCTTGGATCCCAGCAAGATTCAAATTGCCAAGCTCGAAAAGAGCTTTAACTGCCCATTTGCGAAGCACATCCGCAAGCGTTTAGCCAGCGAATACCATATTCGCAAAGGGTTTCACGTGGTTTTTAGCAGCGAAATCGCGAACCCTGAAAGCGTTCGCTTGACTGATGGGAGCAACTTCAAAAAATCATTCTACGGAACCAGTGCGTGGATTCCCGCATCGTTTGGCATCCACGCGGCGAGCTTCGCCGTTCGCAAACTGATGGCCAGTAACTAGTTACTAGTAACTTGCTAGTCGTTGAGGTGTAAAATCTGAGTCAGCAGGGCCTTGGAGCTGTTGATGGGCTCCTCGAGGGCGATCATCGTTTCGGTGTTCGAAACGCCCGGAATGTCACTGATCTTGAAGATAATGTCTTTGGCGTGCTTAGTGTCTTGACAACGAATCTTGGCGAAGATTCCGAAGCGGCCCGTGGCGATGTGCGCAACGGTCACCTCAGGAATCGCTTTAAGTGCATCAATCACTTCGTGCGTAGCAGAGGTTTTGCTCAAGTAGACACCTACAAAAGCGATGAATCCATAGCCCAACTGTTCATAATCTACTTGGAGGCTCGCACCCTTGATTATTCCTGCTTTTTCGAGCTTTTTCACGCGGACGTGAATGGTTCCGGGGCTGACACTTAGCTCCTTGGCAATATCCGTGTAGGTTTTGCGGGCGTCTTCGAGCAGGTGGCGCAGGATTTCGCGGTCGACGTTATCGAGTTTCATCAGAATCAGTTAAGCCTTATAAAACGGAAGCGAAACCACCTCAGCCTTGAGGGCCTTGCCGCGAATCTCCACAAACACAATGCTGCCCGGAGCCGCCGAGGCGGTCGGAACGTAGGCCATACCGATGGCTTCGTTGAGAGATGGAGCCATGGTTCCGCTCGTCACCTCGCCCACCGCGTTGCCGTCGACGTCTACGATGGGGTATCCGTGGCGCGGAACCCCGCGCTCGAGCAGCTTAAGGCCCACGAGTTTACGGGCGACTCCCGCCTCCTTTTGAGCCTTGAGGGCCGCAGAATTGGTGAATTCCTTGGTGAACTTCGTAATCCACCCAAGACCTGCCTCAATGGGCGAAGTCGTGTCGTCGATGTCGTTTCCGTACAAGCAAAATCCCATTTCGAGGCGAAGGGTGTCGCGGGCACCGAGGCCGATGGGCTCGAGGCCAAAGGGTGCTCCTGCGGCGATAATCGCGTCCCAGGCCGCAGCGGCGTGAGCGTTGGGAATGTAGATTTCGAAGCCTCCCGCGCCGGTATAGCCGGTAGCGCTGACCACGACATTTGAAACGCCTGCGAAGTTTCCGATGCCAAAAGTGTAGTAGGTCATGGCTCCGAGGTCAAGATCCGTGAGGGATTGAAGCGCTTGGGCCGCCAAGGGGCCCTGAACAGCCAAGAGTGCGGTGCCCTCAGAGACGTCGGTCATGCGAACGTCAAAATTGCCCGCAAACTGCTGCAGCCAAGCCCAATCCTTGGCCATGTTGCTGGCGTTGACGACCAGCATATACTTAGTGTCGTTCACGCAGTAAACCAGTAGGTCGTCCACGATTCCGCCCGTAGCGTTTGGAAGGCAGCTGTACTGCACCTTACCTGACGTGAGCTTGGCGACGTCGTTGCTGGTCACGGAATTCAAAAACGCCGTGGCCTCTGCCCCTTCGACCCAGAATTCGCCCATGTGCGACACGTCGAACATTCCGACCTTTTGGCGCACCACGTGGTGCTCGTGGCTCACGCCGGCGTACTGCACGGGCATTTCGTATCCGGCGAACGGAACCATTTTAGCGCCAAGCGCAACGTGCTGGTCGTACAGGGGGGTCTTTTTGAGCTGTTCCATAGAAAATTGGTGCGGAGCGGATTAGCCGTGCACGTATTGAGGGTTGGTAAAGGTGGCGACGACGGTCGCCTCGTAGGCAAGAAGTTCCTTCCAGAGGCGGTCCACCTCAGTGCGGTCGCCGTACTGGCGCGCAAACTTCAAAAACATCGTGTAGTGATTGGCCTCTGAGGCCATTAGGCGGCTATAAAAGGTGGCCAATTCGGCGTCCTGCACCGATTCACTGAGCACGCGAAAGCGCTCGCAGCTTCGGGCTTCGATGAGGGCCGCAATGAGCAGACGGTGCACCAAGCGCTTCATGCGGTCGCCGTGGGGCGCAAAAAACTTCGTGATTGCCGCGACGTACTCGTCCTTGCGCTCGCGGCCTAGCGTCATGCCCCGCTCGAGAAGACGCTTGTGTACCATTTCAAAATGGCTCATTTCTTCTCGGGCCAGGGCAGCCATTTCGGTGACGAGGTCGCTCAACTCTGGGTATGTAATCATCAGCGAAATAGCAGTTGACGCGGCCTTTTGCTCGCAGTATGCGTGGTCGGTCAAGATGTCGCTGAGGTGCATTTCTGCCGCAGAGGCCCAGCGCGGATCGGTCGGAAGTTGAAGCCCAAGCATAGTGAAGCGCAAAAGTACGCCTGAGAAGACCGATCTTCGGGCCATGATCAAGCACTGGAGGTGGTGGTTTACTCTGATCGTGGTGACACTCGTCGTGGGTTCACCCAATCCGGCAGTGGAACTCGAGCGAACGGCGGACTGGGACGAAGTATGGGTAGCTGGACCTGTCCGGGCTGCGGTGGTTCCCGACTTTGGAGTCATGCACGTCCGCGACGGTAAAATTGAAGGGTACGACGTACAGTTGCTCGAAATGTGGTCTCGATCCTCAGGGCACCCCATTCATTGGACCTATGTCGCGAGCGTGGCTGAGGCACTTGAAGCCGTTCGAAGCGGCCAAGCGGACGTAGCACTGGGACCCATTCCGTCTGAAGCACTGGGCGATTTGCAGGCCACGGTGGCGGTGCGAAGGTTTACGTGGGTGCGGGTTGGGCCCAAAGGCGCCACCATGGTGCCCACCGGCTATCCCAAGCCGCTTTGGATGCTTCAGGCAGACAGCCTGGAGCTCGAGGTGGCGCAGAGTCCCATGTTTCGGTTTGCAGAACCTGATTCGGTCGGCTGGCTCATGCCCAAGTACGTGGCCGAAAGTTTCAGAAAGCGCGGAACCCCCATTGCCAAAGGAAGTATGCACTGGGCTGTTCGACCGGGCGACAGCTTACTGACCGCAGAACTCAACGACCACCTTCGAAGCCGAAAAGTAAAGCGCACTTTGGGTGCATGGTCACGGCAAGATGCTCCCCGAAGGGACACTTCACTATCCCGATTTGATGTTCAACTACTTGGCCACGACGGTTGGGATCGAGCCACGTTGACCGCCCTTATTTTTACCGAAAGCCGATTTAATACGGGAATTGTGTCACCTGCGGGAGCGACCGGCCTCATGCAGTTGATTCCGTCGACCGCCGAACGCATGAACCGCGGCCCCGTCGACCTGACCGATCCAGTCCAGAACATCCGCGTCGGCTTGCGCTACTTGCGCTACCTGAGCCTCTTTTGGCATGACCGAGGGGTTCCGCCCAACGAGCGGCTTCCCTTTGTGATGGCGTCGTACAATACGGGACCCGCACCCGTAGAACGAGCGCAAAAAAAAGCAGCCAAGGCGGGGTATGATCCCCTGGTTTGGCTAGGGAATGTGGACCAAATTGCTCGAGGTCCCGGGTCGCACTATGCGCGCAAAACGGCGTACTTAAGCCGCCAGTACCGAGGCTACAGTAGTGCACTCCGCCAAGCCGCCCGTGCAGCCCAAGCTAGCGAAGCGCCTAAAACTGAAAGTAGATAAAAGGTTGGCTCTCAGCCGCCATGAACTGATAGCCCACGAGGACCCCCACTACGGCTGCGCCAAGCATCCAAGCTGGATGTAGTGAAGAAAATGCGGTTCGGTAGCGCTCTTTGAGGTGCTCCGGAATCCAGTGAATTCCGAACCCAAGTGCAAGCACCACTGCCGGACGCCACCAGGCCGCGAGCATAGACAAAGAAGGTGGAACCGACCAACCTGTGGTGAGCTGGTCGAGCATTGCCATGGCCGTGTCCCAGTCCGGAGCGCGGAACCAAATCCGCGTAAATGTGATGAACACTAAGGTGATCAGAACGCCAAGTGCTCGCAGGAGCCAACCTTCTACGGCGTACGGACGAACCCGCGACCACTGTTTGTAGGCCACCAGACCCAAACCATTTAATCCGCCCCAGACCACAAAATTCCAGGAGGCTCCATGCCACAGCCCACCGAGGAGCATGGTTAGGAGTAGGTTGATATTGGTATTGAATCCGCGCCGAAAGGCAGGAACAAACTGATACAGCAACAAAAAGATCAATACTGTCGCAGCGAGGGCATAGGATACCATGGACGTGGGTGCCCACCAAGCGAGGCCGAACAAGCCCGCAAAAATGAGTACATAGCTCACGACGGAACCGCTTCGGTTTCCGCCCAACGGAATATAGAGGTAGTCCTTGAGCCAGCTCGAAAGGGACATGTGCCAGCGCTTCCAAAACTCGGCGACACTTTGGGCCTTATACGGTGAATCAAAGTTTTTGGTCAACGTGAACCCCATCCAAAGTGAGATTCCGATGGCGATGTCCGTGTAGCCGCTGAAGTCGGCATAAACCTGCATGGTGTAGGCGAGCAAACCCAAAGCATTTTCCCAACCGGTATACAACGTGGGCTGGCTAAAAATGCGGTCGGCGAGGTGTACTGCGAGAAAGTCCGCCAAAATCACCTTTTTGAGAAACCCGTTGAGTACCCAAAACATTCCCAAACCAAATTGGGTTCGTGTGACCGCATAGGGTTGGTAGATTTGGGGTACAAACTCGCTGGCACGAACAATGGGTCCTGCGACAAGCTGGGGAAAGAAGCTCACATAAAAGGCAAAGTCGGTAAAGTGGCGGACGGGTTCGAGGTTCCGTCGGTACACGTCAACGGTGTAGCTGAGGCACTGAAACGTGTAAAACGAAATGCCGACTGGAAGCAAAATGACGTCTTCGACGAAGTTGGTGCCCAGCTGACCGTTGGCCCATCCCGCCCAGAACGGCGTGGGGGACCACGCCAAGCCCGTAAGGTCGTTCCACACTTCGGCCACAAAGTATGCATACTTAAAAAAGAAGAGGACGCCAAGGTTGCTGATAATACTGATGGCTAGCAGCAGCTTTCGCAAGAGGTTACGCTGCGTTCGGTGCAACGCATGCCCCACCCCGTAGTCAACGGCGGTGGTGCAAATGAGCAGCACTACGTACCACTGGCTCGTGTGGTAGTAAAAAAACCAGCTCGCCAGCATGAGGTAGGCGTTGCGCAGGGCTAACCGGCGCTCAAGGCCTGCAAAACCAACTAAAACTACCGCGAAAAAGATCCAGAAACCCAGTTCCAAAAAGGTCCAGGGTCGGCTCGCCTCGGCGTAAAGCAGGGATTTCAGGGCGTCTACCATGCGGTCGATTGTTGGTGGCGAAGGTAGGCCTTGGTAAATGCGCTAGCGAACCAATCCGCCTCTGCTTGGTATCCGGTTTGGCTTAAATGGACTCCGTCCGGACGCGCCCATTCATTGGCTATCCACCGGCGAACCGAAGTATACCCACCCATGAGTGCAAAAAAATCAAACACCGCTCCATGGTGCTTTCGGGCGAGACGAAACATGGCCCGCTGCACGAGGATTCCGTGGGGATTGGTAGCCTCTTTGTACAGCGCATCATTATTGGTCAACCAAATGAACTGGGAAATGGGGTTCACCCGGCGCACCGCATCGACAAGGCTGTCGTACCGCATCTCAAAGGCCAATGTATCAAACTCTCCGCGTGCCTTGTGGGCGTCGTTGATTCCGAGGCCGAACACCACCACATCGGGCGGAAGCTCGCGAAGCTGCGACTCAAAGCGTACGGCCTTCAGATAGCTGTGGGTTGCTGCACCATTCACGCCCACGGCATGGTAGCGAACGCCATTGGGGTCTGCAGGTCGAAATAGGACGCCCTCAAGGCTCAGCGTATCACGTCGGCCCTTGCGCGGTTGCCACTGCACGCGAAGCGTATCCACTGGACGTGAGAACGACACCTCCACACCATCTGGGCGGCGCACCACCTCGGCCACTGGACCCTTTATGGACGGCGGATTAATACTGTCGGAATTTGGATAAAAAAGAAGCACCGAAGAAGCCTGGAACGGCAATTCTTTGTGGTACATGCTAAACCCCGCAGAATCCCCTGTGAACGCGCGGATTCCAGCAAATCCCCACGGTCCACGGTGCTGCGGAACCGAGCAGCGCTGCCCCGTCCAGGTTCCATATTTGGTCACCGAATAGCTGCGCGGATTATTGGTGCCCGCCACGCCATAGGGGTAGAGCCACCCCACCGAACCGTGAAGGTCTGGACTCATCGTATGCAGCCCTCTGCGAACTGCGTCCGTAAGCATCCCCGCCTGCACATGCGAGCCACCAATGTGAATGAGGTTCAGGCTTCCTCTTCCTTCATATACCAAGGTATCGAGACGACTCCAAACGCGCTGAAAGGCGGAATCTCCCACGGGAAAAATAAGTTCGGGCGTACCCACCGGAGCAATCTGAGCGCGAAGACCCATCGTCCAAAGGGCCATGGCCGCAGCGATGAGACTACTTCGCATGGCGAGCAAGTTCCTGTTCGAGTGCGGCAGAAAGGGCCTTACCAACTTTTTGAGCACCATTGGGCGTAAAGTGAACATGGTCCGAACCAGCCAACGGTGGATTTCGAGCTACCCAGTCGGTCATACTCCCCTTGCCACCCATGAACTTGTAGACGTCAAAAAAGGCGGCACCTTGTACGTGGGCGGCTTTGCGCAAGGCATTTCGAACCTCATCGACAAACGGATAGGACTCCCATTCTGTTCCCACTTTGTGCGCCATGTCGCTCGGGCCGATCACAAGCACATCCGCCTCTGGAAGCGCCTTCTGTACTAACGCAATCTGCCGCGCAAAAGCACGACCATAACGCTCAACTTCGCCTGCCGATTTGAAGTACGGAACCGCGTTTCCACCAAACTGAAGAATGACGAGGCCAGGATTGGCCTGCTTGAGCGACGAAGTAAAGTGGTTGGCGTCAATGCGCTTGAAGCCGAGGCCATCTGCGCCCCGCATCGACACGTTGTCTACCGCGACGCCACTAAGGCCGTCCCAAGCAGCTCCGTAGTACAATGGGCTCTCGCCCTTGAACTCGACACGCACGCGGCTCATTGGGCGCGGAGCCTTGAATTCCATCAACCCAGGATCGCCCTGGGCGTAGTAGCGAATGTGGGCCAAACTATCCTCATAGTAGACCTTCACCTCAGACGGCCCCTCATAGGGCCCGAGGTAGAGCGTCAACTTCTGCCCTGAGCGAACCCGCTCATAGCCGTAATTGCGATTGCGAAACTCCAAGCTTGCCGAGTTGCCTTCGTAGCGGTGGGCAATCCCGCGAACTCCATATAAATTACTTGGCTCACGATCGCTGGGGCGTCCAAAACAAGCGTAGCGCCGCCAGTTTCCGCTCGCGCGGTGGTCCACACTGGCCATGGGTACAAACGGATCCATGCCCTGCAGACCAGGGCCCATTCCGCCATAGCGGTTTTGAAGCATTCCACGGATGTCTGCCGAGAGCCGGTCGCCCTCGATTTGGGAATCACCGTAGTGAAGGACGCGAACAACGCGGGTTGCGGCTCCGTCAAGCGCACGCGCAAACTTTTGAAATCCCAAGCTGTCACCTTCAGGAAACTCGAGCAAGCCGGCACCTTGGCGGGCGGCCTTAGGTAATGCAGCCAGTTCATCAGCTGCGATGGCCGAATCTGATTCGGGAACTACTTGTAATTCCGCATCATCGGCAAACCATGCGCTGAAGTCAAGCGTTGGGAGCTTTACCCCCGCCGGGCGCAATCCCTCAGGAATAGCAGCCACCGCGCCGAGGAGCAGCAATCCTCCCGCAACGATTGCAAGGGTTAACCATGGACTATGTCGCATCACGGAATCACCAGTATTTGACCCGGGTAAATACGGTCGGAACCCTTATTCGCCGCATAAAGTTGCGCGAGTTTTAACCCGGGGTAGCGACTGAGAATTCGGTAAAAACTGTCGCCGGGGCGGACCGTAATTCTCAAAGGTGCGGCAGGATCCGTTGACGGGACCTTGGGCACCGGAGGCTTCTTGAGCTCAGTAGCTCCCGGTGCGGACATGAAGGGCGGAACCGCAACCACATGATCCCCAGCAAAACGCTCAGGAATCCCTAGTTCAGACCACACCGACCGCGGTGAGCGAATCAGTGCAAGGTCCGCACATAAGCTGTCCTCAAAAAGGCACAAGTAGTCCAACCAAAGTGTTTGAGCGGCCGCAAAGGCAAATGCGGAGTCGCGCTGCACTCGTTCCCATCCAAAGCGCGCAGCGGCGGGTTGGCTCAGTCCAAATGGCCCCAAGCGAGGCGAATTCGACTGAATCGTGGATTGGGCCGCGCGAAGCTTTGCCGGATTCATAAATATGGGTTGGTAGCGAAGGGTATCTTGCGCCCACAACGAAGTGGCGATGAGACCAAAAAGTACCACAAAACAGCTTCGCATGGACCCCAAAGGTACCGAACCTGCTCAGACCGAGCAACGGACGATTTAGGACTGGGTTCGGTTCCGCAGCACCCAGTATAAGCCCTTTTGATTGGACCGCATTTCAGGTAGTAGTGCGAGAATGAGCATGCCTTCGGTAAACGAAAGCACGCCCCAGATCAGCGCAAAAGCAAAGTACGGCGGCCAAAATCCAAACGAAAAGAGCGAGAAAAACAAAAATCCTTGCAGGTAACCCCCGATTTTTGTCGAATACAGATGCAGCCTTGGGCTCGTACGAAACTTCAAAAATGACAGAAGTAAAAAGCTGATGATGAATGCGACAAACACCCAAACGAGCACAAACCAAGGCCCTATAGTCACCTTTTTGAAGATGTAAAGGCCGTAGAAGGCGGCAGCGTAGGTTCCGTAGTCCGCAATCGAATCCAACTGGGCTCCCAACTCAGTTTGAAGGTTAAAGCGACGAGCAATCCAACCGTCGGCAATATCGGTAAGCAAGTTGATGCAAATCAACCAGCTGAATAACAATTCGTTGCGTAGATAAACCAAATAAAGAAGTACCGGAAACATGATAATACGGTACACGCTTAATGCGTTGGGGACGTGTCGAAGCATTTAAAAACGCTTTTTAATATGAAGGGCGACAAGAATCCACGACAAGAGTGCATGAATTCCACTGTTGGCTGCGAGGCTTACGGATACCACCGTCCAAAATCCATAGGATTGATTAAAGCCAAATTCAGATTCATTACCTGGAATCCACAAAGCCAGCACCATCGAACCCAGCAAGGCGGAGTCCAACTTATCGGCAGCCGCGCTCAACCAAGGGAAGCGTGCACTCTGGCCTCCGGAGGCAATTCCAAGTCTGCGTTTGATGAACGAATTGGGCAATTCAGCAATCACGTACAAAAGTCCCAATCCGGCACCCCACAACGCGGGGTGCACGGGTACGTTGGGTTTCGTAACAAGTGCCTGAACCCACAGCGTGATTGCGGCTAACGTGGTCATCACAAGTACTCCACGCCACGTTTTGTTGGAACCAAAACCACTGAGCCAAATGGGCTGCGCAAGGCGGCTCAGGAGCCCACCGCGAACCACGAGCATGTGAAGCACGCCGGCAACCGCAGTGGGTAGCAGTACCCATTTAAGGTTCCACACAAGCAACTCAGCCATGGGCTCGGGGTTGAAGAAATTGACGGATTTCGGACTTTTTCAACTGATTTAGCCCTTCGGTGCGACCGCAGCTCACCAAGGCTTCGAGTGCAGCGGGGTGCGTGGTGTCCATGCGCACAGCGCCAATTTGATCGATAGGAATTAAAGGTGGCGGAATGCGCAGGTACGCCGTTTCAGGAGCCAGTTTGGGCAAAAATGCCGCAACGGCCTGATGGGTAAGTTCCGCCTGACCATAGGTCGAAGCATGAAACATGCGCTGAATCCACTGCGGTAGGTTTCGTGGAGCGCCCGTTGACTCATAGCCTTCAGGCTGCTCGACCGTTCCTATGGAAAGCAAGTCAATGCGGCGAGCACCTTGAATGTGCTGTTCGGCGTGAACTAAGCCACTCAGCGCGGGTGAATTTGCCCACAGTCCGCCATCAGCATAAAGCTGGCCTTGGATTTCATGGGCGGGTAAGTAACCCGGAGTCGCTGAAGTTGCAAGAGCCACGTCGCGAACTAAAAGATCCGGATGCGACTGGCGCGTAAACACGACAAGTGATCCATTGCTCAGGTTCACCGAAGCTATACTCACATCGGTCTGAAGTTCTGCCATGCGAAGCCCACCAAAAAGGTCGTCGAGTCCATCTCGAAGTGCACCGGGGGCATACTTTCCGTGAAGTCGAAGCTGCCTTAGAACGTGCTGCGCCTGCTGCACGTGCCGTCTGATTCCCTGAGTCGGATTCGGAAAAATCAAAGGTCCTTTGGTACGCAGAAAGTGGGCGAGTTCCGCAGAGGAATTCCCGGCGGCAAGTCCGAGCGCAAGGATTCCGCCAGAGGAAGTTCCAAAAATCCAATCAACGTACTCGCTCCAACGCTGCCCGAGTTGCGCTTCGAACTCCGCGAGCACCGAAGCAGAGTACAGCCCCTTGATTCCGCCACCATCAATGGACACAATGCGCAGGTGGTCACGATCCCTCTGGTTCATCTTGCCAAAGAACTCACAAAAAGTGTAATGCTGTACACACGTTTTTTACACAAGTCAAGAGCTGCACCAGCAATTTTTGCAAAAACTGGGGTGCGATGACGTATGTCAAAAAAGAAAAAGCCGAACACTTTAGGCGTTCGGCTTTGTTCTCGTTTAGGGTGAAAGACGGGGTTCGAACCCGCGACCTCCGGAACCACAATCCGGCGCTCTAACCAGCTGAGCTACAATCACCATGTTTGGGGCGGCAAATATAGCGTGCCGAATTGGTTTTGCAAGGGGTTGCCACAAGAGAACCCTGCCACAAATCAAATAGATTGACCTGCACAAAACTGCAATTTCGGATCATTTTCCACCGAACTTTGAACCCATGACCGTCACCCACGTAGTCCGCATGTGGCCCGACGAGGGCGACCCCCAGCTCGGAAGCTTTGTGCGCAGCCACATCACCGCGCTGCGCGATGCCGGGCTGCAGCAGCGCGTGGTGGTCTGGTCTGGGCGGAGCGAGCATCCGCTCCCCCTCGACCGAGTACAGGTCGTGGCCGGCCCCGCGGTGCCCCCTGGCCCCAAGGGCTGGAACGCCAAGATCCGAAGCGTGCTGACCCTGGGACGCCCAGACGTCCTTCACGTCCACGGCTCTGGAGCCGACACCGCCTACCTTTTTGTGCGCAGCATCATGCAGTGGGGCCAGCGCCTTCCGCGCGTGATCTCTGAACATCAGCATTTTGGCGACGGTGATCTTCCGAGCGGAACCCTCTGGACCCACCGCCTCGCCAACGTCCGCACCGCCGTTTCGCCTTTTTTGGCCGAGCGATTTGCTGCGGTTGGCCGCGTCGACGTCGTGCCCAACTGCTGGGACGCTCCCCTGCCCCACCAGCTGCGCCAGCCCCATTCGGGCGGACGCCGCGTGCTCCACATCGGCGACTGGGTTGACGCCACCAAAGGCATTAGCCCTTTGCTCGAGGCATGGCGGATCCATTCTGAGCGCAATCCCCTCGACCACCTCACCCTGGTCGGCGACGGGGTGGACCGACCTGCGCTTGAGCCCCTCGTGCGCGCGACCCCCAACTGCACGTGGCTCGGCCGCATGGCACCAACGGACCTCGAGTCCGAGATGGGGCGCCATGACGTGCTCGTAGTGAATTCCCCCCGCGAAACATTTTCGATGGTGGTGGGGCAAGCGCGCGAGCGCGGGCTGCACGTGCTGAGCACCCGCTGCGGCGGACCCGAATCCGCGTACCTCAACGTGAGCGGAATCACCTACCGCGACGGATCAACGCACGAAGTAAAGGACCTTATCGCCGCCTTGCACGGCCTGCCCTTAGCCTCAGAACTGGGTACATCTGAAGAACTTAAGATGTTCCGCTCAAAAATGGTCGCAGCACAGTTCATGCAGCTGTACCGAAACGTAGGCATCAAAATCTAATTTTAGCTAACGAGCCAACCTCGCTAACGTACTAACGAGCCAACGAACTAACGAGCTAATCTCAGCTAATCTTGCTTTGATTACCGAAGCGAAAACAGCGAATCCACACCCAATCGGCGCGGAGCAATAAAACCCTCCGCATGGGCTACGCCCATCACGCGACCCCATTCGGCGGTGCGGGCAGTCAGGGAGTCCCAGAACCACTTCGACGAAATCACGGTTTCGGGACCGTCGGAACCCTCTTGGTAAAACTGCGAAGTGTGCGCAGTCAATGAAGCCATTTTGGCATCGATGAAATCCGAAATATCGACGGTAAAGTCCGCCTGAAGGTCGTAAAACTGAATGTAGTGGTAGACGTGCTCGGGGCGGAACGGATCCTGCGGCTGTCCGTCCTCACCTAGCGATTCCCACTTATGCAGCCCGGCCTTGAAGCAGGCCTCAACCGCCATGGACGAAGCCACAGCGTGGTCGGGGTGGCGGTCGCGCGGAGCGTTGCACAGCACGATGCGCGGCCGGTGGGCCCTCACCAGCTCGATGATGCGCTGCTGGCTTTCAAAATCATTGACAAGGCGGCCGTCGGGCATATCGAGGTTGACACGAAACGACGCCCCGAGGATTTGGGCGGCCTTGACGGCTTCGGCGTCGCGCTCGAGCACGGTTCCGCGACTGCCCAGTTCACCGCGCGTTAAATCAACCAAGCCCACGGTATGGCCCAGGGCCACGTGCTTGGCTAAGGTTCCGCCGCAACCCAACTCAATGTCGTCGGGGTGGGCGCCAATGGCGAGAATATCTACGTGCATGCTCGGTTACTTTCCGAGCGCAAAGTTCCGAATTTCGGAATTAGTTGGTGACACCGTCGACAGATGACTGCTCACCCACTGACCTTTTTCGTTGATTAGGAACTTGTGAAAGTTCCAGCGAACCGTCGCGTCCTTAGCGCCATTCTTGGTCTTGCTGGTCAGCCATTGGTAGACGGGGTGCGGGTTGTCGCCTTTGATCGCAACCTTTTCCATCATCAAAAAGGTGACGCCATAGTTCTTTTGGCAAAATGCGCCGATTTCTGATGCAGAACCCTTTTCTTGCCCACCAAAGTCGTTGCAGGGGAATCCGAGGATGACAAAGTTTCCGCCTTTAGCCTCGTCCCACAGGGCCTGAAGCTCTTTGTACTGAGGTGTAAATCCGCACTCTGAAGCCGTATTGACGATGAGCACGCGCTTGCCCTTGAGTTGGGCAAAATCATAGACCTCGCCATCGAGCGTGCGCGCCTGAAGGCTGTAGAAATCGACAGGAGCATCTACGGGCTGGGCCATAGAGCGGCTGCATCCAAGCAGCGTAGTAAGTAGGGACATGGCCAAAAATTTCTTCATCATGATAGGGGTATAACCGCAAAACGAAGTTAGGGTTCACCACGCTGCCTACCTTTGGGGCATGAAACGTTGGTGGACCCTAGGTCGGTGGGCACTTAAGGCGGACTTTCGCCACCGCGCACAGAGCGTGCAGTTCATCCTGTTCACCGCGGTCGCAACGTACTTGGTCTACAGCGTGGCTCCGTCGCCGAGTCCGACGGTGTGGCTCGCACTTCTTTGGGTCGTCGTGCTCTTTAGTGCGATGCAGGCCGCCTTTCGCGCGTTTCACGAGCCGGAATCTTTGTGGGCCTACCTCAACCAGCTGGCGAGTCCCGCAGCAATTTTGGGGGTGAAGAGCCTTCAAGTCGCTGTGCACACCCTGCTCACTGCGGCCGCAGCGCTGCTGCTTTTTGGGTTATTTTTTGGGATGCCGGAATCTGCACAGAGTATTGAAGCGGTGCTCAAAGTCACGGTGGCCTTAATGCTTGGCTCTTTGGCATTTGCGGCGACCATGAGTTTTACTTCGGCCTTGGCGAGCCGTGCCGGATCCAACCCTACGCTGATGGCTACGTTGAGCCTGCCTTTGCTGCTTCCGGCGGTGCTGGTGGCCCGACGCGCCAGCAGTCTGGCTGTGGCCAACCAAGACTGGGCAGAACTGGCAATACCCCTTTTTGGCGAGGTCGTCATGATGGGTCTCCCACTCGCCTTGGGGAGCGTGCTTATGCCCTACCTTTGGAAGCAGTGAAAAACGGCTTTTCAATCGCATGGAAAACCGCGGCCGCAGCGCTCGTGTGCTACAGTCTGGTTGCGGGTTTGGCGGCTCCGGTTCCGCGACTTTTTATTCTCAACGAAACCATTCGCAACCTCTACTTTCACGTGCCCATGTGGTTCACGATGATTGCCCTTATGGGGGTTTCGCTGGGTCACAGCATCGGGAGCTTGCAGCGCCCCGGGCAGGCAGGGCTCGAAGCAGACCAAAAGGCGCGCCTGGCCGCTGAGGTTTCGCTGGTGTTCGCTTCACTCGGACTCTTCACCGGAATGATCTGGGCCCGCTTCACTTGGGGCGCCTACTGGACCAACGACCCCAAGCTCAACGGAACCGCCGTAGCCATCTTGATCTACCTCGCCTATTTTGTGCTGCGCAGCAGCGTCGAGGACCCCGAAAAGCGCGCACGATTGGCCGGAACCTTTAACATTTTTGCCTTCGTGCTCATGATTGTCTTCATCGGAGTTCTGCCGCGCATGACCGACTCGCTCCACCCCGGCAACGGTGGCAACCCCGCGTTTGGCTCGTACGACCTCGACAGCGGAATGCGTGCCGTCTTTTACCCCGCAGTGCTCGGATGGATCGGAATTGGCATTTGGATTGTTGAACTCCGCGTGCGTTTAACGCGTTTAAGCAAGTAGTACCCATATGAAACGTTTTTTACAGCAAGGCCCTCCCGTTGAAATGGCCGACGCCTTTCGGGCCGATGGCAAGATCTGGGTGGTCATTTCCGTAATCGGAATCATTTTTGTCGGAATCGTAGCGTACATGGCATGGTTGGACGTGCGGTTGCGCAAGGCCGAAAAATCCGCCCAATAAATGAAGCGCAACCACGTCATTGCCTTAGTGGTCATCGCCCTTTTGGTGGGAGCGTTAATGGTGACCATTCAGGACGCCAGCACCTATGCCACGTTTGAAATGGCTGAAAAAAAGAGTCCCGAAACAGTGACCGTGGTGGGGCAACTCGATCTGGACCAGCCGATTACGTTTAACGCCCAAACGTCCATGCTCCGGTTTACGGCCGTCGATAAAGACGGCGAGCGCAGCGTGGTGTACTTCAACCAACCCAAGCCAACTGACTTTGAGCGATCTGAAGAGATTACGCTGACCGGACTCAGCTCAGGGGATACCGCATTTTTTGCACAAGATATTTTGATGAAATGCCCGTCCAAGTACGCCGACGAGGCCAAGCTTAGCGCGGAATGAACTACATCGGGGAACACACTTTTTGGGCCTTAGCGGGCCGCTTTTTTACCTACCTCGCCTTTACCGGTGCCCTCGGAACCGCGCTGTTCTACGGACTTAACTGGTTCCGGCCCGGAGCCTGCAGCGGTCCCGACGAACTAGGTCGACCCCGCCCTGCCCACGGCCCCTTTTTGAACGCGGGCCGTGCCTCGTTCGTGCTGCACAGCATCGGAATCCTCGGGGTGCTCAGCATCCTCATGACCGCCATTCTCAGCCACTGGTTTGAATTTGACTACGTGTGGCGGCACTCGTCGCGTGACCTGCCCATCGAGTACGTCTTTAGCGCCCTTTGGGAGGGCCAAGAGGGCAGCTTCATCATCTGGATGTTCTGGCACATGGTCCTCGGGTGGTTCTTGGTTCGCGGCGCCCGCTCGTGGGAGCACGGCACCATGGCCGTGGTCGGCCTCGCCCAGCTGATCCTCACCAGCATGATTTTGGGGGTATTCGTCTTCGGAACCAAAATAGGTTCCAGCCCTTTCGTGCTCATTCGTGAACTTCCTGAAAACCTAGGACTTCCGTGGACCACCATCAAGGACTACTTGATCCGAATTCCGGCGTTTCGCGACGGCCAGGGACTAAACCCATTGCTTCAAAACTACTGGATGGTCATTCACCCTCCGACCCTGTTTTTGGGCTTTGCCGCGACGCTGATTCCCTTTGCGTATGCGGTTGCCGGCTGGATCGAGCGCCGTCCCTTGGACTGGGTCACTCCCGCCCTACCCTGGGTGTTTTTTGGTGTGGGCGTCCTCGGAACCGGTATCCTCATGGGCGGAGCCTGGGCCTACGAAGCACTCAGTTTTGGCGGCTTTTGGGCTTGGGATCCGGTTGAAAACGCATCACTCGTTCCGTGGATCACACTGGTGGCCGCGGGCCATTTGATGTTCATCGTCAAAAAGAAAAAGACTTCGGGCGGACTCACCGCCTTGATGGTGATGCTGACGTTTGTCCTCATCCTCTACTCGACCTTTTTGACGCGGAGCGGCGTGCTGGGCGACAGTTCAGTACACTCCTTTGTCGACCTCGGACTCAACGGCCAGTTGATGCTGCTCCTCGGATTTTTTGCCCTCGGAAGCCTCGTACTACTCATCGCCCGCTGGCGCGCCCTGCCCAAGAACACCGCCGACGAGGCGTTCTCGTCGCGTGAATTCTGGTTGGTAATTGGCAGCCTGGTGCTGCTCCTCAGCGCCGTGCAAATCAGCTTCAGCACGAGTATTCCGGTGCTCAACAAAATCATTGGCCCCGAAGGCCTGATTCCATTGCTGGGCGAGGCCATGGCTCCGCCGGCCGACGTATTCAGGCACTACCACTCGATCCAGATTCCGGTCGCGATTGTGGTGTCGCTGTTCATGGCAGCTGTGCCCTTCTTGCGCTGGGATTCGACTCCAGGGGCTATGATGCGCCGCATGATTCCGTCGCTGGTGGCCACGCTGGTACTGGGCGGGCTGGCCGCGTGGGGACTCAAGTTTGACCAGCCGATGTACACCGTACTGCTCCTCACGGGCATGTTTGCCGCGTTCGCAAACCTCGACTACTGGCTGCGCTTTTTGCGCGGAAACTGGCGCAGCGGCGGCCTCGCCCTGGCCCACTTAGGCTTTGCGTTGATTTTGCTGGGCGCACTCATTAGCAACGGAAAAAAGCAGGCAATTAGCCAGAATCCGGTGTTTTTGCACAAGGACTTCCCCGCCAATGAACACATTTTGATTCCGGCCGGAGACACCGTCTCGATGCACCCCTACTGGGTCGAGTGGACGGGCGAACGCCGCGAAGGGCATTTTCAGATTTACGACGTCAATTTTTACGGAACGAATCCCGACCAAACGCCGGGCGATAAGTTGTTTGCGCTGGCTCCGTACATCCAGATCAACCCCCGAATGGGCAACGTGCGCGAGCCGTCGACCAAGCACTACTGGGACCGCGACATCTACACCTACGTGAGTTTTGCCGACATGCGCAGCCCCGAAGAAAAGGAGAGCGGATGGACCGAAGAAATGGAGGCCACCATGGGCCGCGGCGAAGAAGTGTTTGTGTTCGACGAGTTCATGATGCGCTGCGACAGCATCATCGTCAACGACGCCCAGATGGTACAAGAAACGGGCGACCTTGCGGCGCTCGACATGGCAGCTCGCTTGACGCTCAAGCATATGGACGGTCGGAGCGAAACCATCGATGTTCCGTACCAAGTGCGCGGCAACCAAGCCACTCCAGGAGAAGCCGAGTTTGTGGCCCTGGGCGTCAAAGCTCGATTTGACGGGGTCTCAGACGAGCCCGGTCGCTTCACCATGAAGTTTTGGCGCAAATCGCCCGAAGAAGATGAATTTATTCTGCTTCAGGCCTTCATATTCCCGTACATCAATCTGCTTTGGTTGGGTGTGGTGCTCTTGGCGATTGGCTCAGGGCTTGCCGTGGCCAAGCGGATTGCAGGCCCCAAACCCGCGCCCAAGGCATGATTTACGTGGTGGGCCGTGGCCGTGTGGGCTCGGCGCTCACCGCGGCGCTTCCTGAGGCGATTGCCGTCGCGGGTCGCGGATTTTCAGGCATTAGTGCCTTAACGGCTGACGATGTGGTGGTGCTGAGCGTTCCGGACGCTGCAGTGGCCCAATGTGCGGCGGCACTGGCCGAAACGCCCGCTGTGGTGCTGCACTGCGCCGGGGCTGTTCCCCTTTCGGCGCTCGGACAGGGGTCCCGGGGGGTGTTGTATCCGATGGTTTCGTTTCGGTCGAGTGTGGCGTGGAGTCAAGTGCCGGTCTTTGCCGAATCCACCGACGTGCGCGCCGCGCAAGCGGTGCGCGATCTGGCCCAGCAGCTGGGCTGCCCTGAGCCCCGTTCCGCCAGCAGCGAAGATCGGGCGCGCTACCACCTTGGTGCTGTGTTTGCCAACAACTTCAGCAACCACGTGGTGGCTCTACTTCAGGCCTACTGCGCCGAGGTTGGACTCGACCCGAGTGTCTACCGCGAGATGCTTTTGGACACCGTTCGCGATGCCGCGGATGGCGATGCACGAGCACTCCAAACCGGACCCGCCGCACGCGGCGACCGCAGCACCGTGGATCAGCACCTCGAGCGGTTACCCGAAGGGTTCCGCGCCGTATACCAAGCTTTGAGTGAATCTATTGAACGCCACGTCCGATGAACTACAAAACCAAGCTCAAAAACATTAAAGCGATGGCCTTTGACGTCGACGGCGTGTTTACTGACGGAACCGTTCAGCTTTGGCCGGGCCAAGAACCCATTCGAAACTTCCACAGCAAAGACGGATATGCGGTGCAAGTGGCCGCGCGACAAGGCATCCTCATGGCGGCGATCACCGGGGGCAAGTCCGAAACGGTAAAAGAGCGAATGAAGGGCCTCGGTGTCCAGGACGTATGGCTGGGCGCTCGGCACAAGATTGAGGCCTACGAAGAGTGGCTGGCGATGTACGATTTGCGCGACGAAGAGGTGCTGTACATGGGCGATGATTTGCCCGACATGGAGGTTCTACTGCGCGTGGGGCTCTCGTGCTGCCCGCACGATTCGGCTCCTGAAGTTCGAGCCATTGTGGACTATATTTCGCCGATTGAGGGTGGCCGCGGATGCGTTCGCGAGGTCATCGAGCAGGTGCTGCGCGCCCAAGGCACATGGAATTTACCGGAACACCGAAACTGGTGAAAAAGCTTCCGTACACCTTGCGCGGCCAGCTCGTGCTAGGCAGCGCCTCCCCTCGCCGGCGTGAGCTGCTGGCGGTTCTGGGGATTCCGTACACCGTGCGCACTAGCGACGCCGACGAATCGGCTCCTGAAGTGCTGAGCGACGTCGAAACCGTGCGCTACGTGGCGCGCCTCAAGGCTGAGGCCCTCGTGCCGGAGCTCACCCATGGCGAAGTACTGCTCACTGCAGACACCGAAGTCTGGTTTGAGGGCCGTCGCTTTGGCAAGCCCCGAGACCTAGACCACGCGGTTGAAATGCTACAAACGCTTCGCGGGCAAACGCATAAAGTGATTACCGCGGTATGCGCCACCGACGGGCACCAATGGTCACAGGCTGAATCCATCGCCGAGGTGACGTTTCACCACGTGGACGATGCGTTCATTCGCTACTACGTCGAAACGTTTCAACCGCTTGACAAAGCGGGCGCCTACGGAGCCCAAGAATGGTTCGGCCAACTAGCCATTGAGCGCATCCACGGTACGTTTGACAACGTCAAAGGCCTTCCGCTGGACACCGTTGTCGAGGTACTCGGACCTTGGCTCGAAAACGCCTAACGCGTTTCGCGCATATTCCCGATATTGCGGCCCATGCTGCGCGCCCTGATCCCCCTACTCGTCCTCATCATTGCTCTTGTTTTTAATGTCCAAATCTATGGTGACCGCAGTCTTGAGGGGAGCAACCAACTGATTCTACTTGCTTCAGCTGGCGTGGCCGCCCTGCTGGCGCCTAAGGACCGCAAATCGCTCATCTGGCATGGAATCCAAGGCACCGTATCGGATTCCGCCAAAGCACTACTCATTCTGCTGATGGTCGGCGCCCTCGCCGGCACGTGGATGGCGAGCGGAATTATTCCGACACTTATCGTCTACGGCCTCAAGCTGCTAACCCCAAAGACCTTCCTGTTGGCTGCTGCGGTATTAAGTTCTGCCGTAAGCCTGGCCACCGGTTCGTCCTGGTCCACTTCGGCAACGGTCGGAATCGCCCTTATGGGCATTGGACAAAGTCTTGGCCTCGCACCCGGATGGATCGCCGGAGCCGTCATTTCAGGAGCTTATTTCGGGGACAAAATGTCGCCGGTCAGCGACACCACGAACATTGCAGCCACCATGGCGGGTGCTGAACTAATGGATCATATTCGACATATGGTATGGACTTCAGGGCCCGCGATGCTCATTGCTCTGATCGTATTCGGGTTTATGGGGCTATCGGCACATGACGGTGGAGACCTTAGCCAAATTGCCGTTATCACAGACCTTCTCGAAGCCAAATTCACCATAAGCCCTTGGCTCTTGTTGGTACCGGTCGCAAGTATTGCACTCATCGTGCTTAAACTCGACGCCCTCGCTTCAATGGCTCTTGGAACCCTAGCCGGCGCCATAGCTGCCAATCTACTTCAGCCCCATATTATCGCCGAAATCGCCGGCCACAGCGGCCCCAGCGCCTGGTACGAGGGCAGCATGCAGGCCATGTACGGCAGCACACAGATCGCCATTGACCACCCCATGCTTAGTGAACTACTTAAAGGCAAAGGCATGGCCGGAATGATCGGAACAGTCTGGCTCATTCTCTGCGCACTAACCTTTGGCGGAATCATGGACGCAGCTGGATTTCTTGCCACCCTCACCCAGGGTTTACTCCGCATCGCGCGCGGAACCTTTGGCCTCATCTCGTCAACTCTTGCATCGAGCTTGATGCTCAACATTACCGCCTCAGACCAGTACTTGGCCATTGTGGTTCCGGGGCGCATGTTTAAGAAGGCCTATGAGGAGCGCGGACTCAAACCCGAAAACCTCTCGCGGGCGCTCGAAGATTCAGGAACCGTAACCTCGGCCCTCGTGCCCTGGAATACGTGCGGCGCGTACCAATCCAGCGTGCTCGGTGTCGCCACTGGAGAGTACTTCATCTATGCTATCTTCAACTGGATGAGCCCACTCGTGAGCTTAGTGCTCGCTGCGACCGGCTGGAAGGTTACCAAAATCGCTTCTGACGCATCCACCAAACCATAGAACCCGCTACCACAGACATGAGGATCCAAACCGATGGATAGCCCCAATCCCACGCGAGTTCAGGCATCCATTCAAAGTTCATTCCGTATACTCCGACAATAAACGTCAACGGCATAAACACGGCTGAAAAAACGGTCAAAATTCGCATCACTTCATTGGTTCGCTGGCCAACTGACGACAGGTACAGGCTTTCGAGTGACTCGAGAAGACTGCGCTGGGCCTCCAATCGCTCGTACAGCGCTTGAACCTTGCCTTTTGTGTCGCGTAGGTACGGTCGATTTTCTCGCTTGATGATACCGTGGGTCGAAGTCTCGAGCGAATTCACGACCTCTCTCAGCGGAGCCACATGGCGCCGAAGCAAACTAATCTGCCGCTTCACTCGCAAAATTTTCACCACGATTCGTTGGCTGGGACGGTGTACCACCTCCGTCTCAAGCTCGTCAAGTACCCCTTCGAGATGATCAAGCTGGACTTCGTAGGGCTTGAGCGCAGCATCAATTAGGCGAATAAAGAGGTAATCCGGACCCTTACCACGCACAAGACCACGCTTTACTTCAATACGATCAAGTACCTCCGCAAAAAGTCCGGGCTGACATAGAGTCAGCAATCCTTGAGCATGGAGCACGAGCCCGACTTGTTCAAACTTCAGCGTTTCGTTGGGTTGCGGCACCACCACATCCAAGTCCAAATAGAGGTGATCTGGGTACTCCTCGAGGTTGGCTCGAGCCTGAGAATCAAGTAAATCAGTTGCAATATGCGGATGCAGTCCCCACCCGGCAACCGCGGCGCGCAAGGCGGTTTCGTCCGCAGGGGCATTCCACATGATCCATCGAACGGGCTCAGAGCCGTGTAGGTCCGGTACCGAACCTTCTCCATTCCAGGTTTGGCGCGCGAAACGTTCTGCGCCATAATCGATCAATTCACTCATGACATGAAGGTAGGTTGTAGACCGTACTTTTGCGCCCTATGCCCGTACTCAGCATCGTCATGCCGGCCTACAACGAAGCCGCGACCATTCACCTCATTTTGGACAAAGTCCGCGACTGCCGCCTGCCCGATGGGTGGACCAAAGAGCTCATCGTCGTAAACGACTGCAGCAAGGATGGAACCGAAGAGGCCATCGAACGCTATGCGTCGGCCAACCCCTCACTGCCCCTCACTTACCGCAAGCACGAGGTCAACAAGGGCAAGGGCGCCGCGCTGCACACGGGAATCGCAATGGCAACCGGCGACTACGTCATCATTCAGGACGCTGACCTCGAGTACGACCCCAACGAGTACGTGGCGCTGCTTCAGCCTGTGATTGACGGCCATGCCGACGTGGTCTTTGGATCGCGTTTTATGGGCGGAAACGCGCACCGCATCCTCTTCTTTTGGCACTCCATCGGCAACAAGTTTTTGACCTTCCTCTCGAATATGTTCACCAACCTGAACTTGACCGACATGGAAACGTGCTACAAGCTCTTTCGCCGCGACCTCATTCAGTCGCTCCAACTGCGCGAAAATCGCTTCGGCTTTGAGCCCGAAGTCACCGCCAAAATCGCCCGTGTGCCCAAAGCCCGCATCTACGAGGTCGGAATCAGCTACTACGGCCGCACCTTCGAAGAAGGCAAAAAAATCGGCTGGAAGGACGGCGTGCGCGCCATCTACTGCATCCTCAAGTACGGTGCGTTTCGGGCGAAGTAGCCGGTTGGCGAGGTTGGCTCGTTAGCAAGGTTGGCAAGGTTGGCTCGTTGGTTAACTGGCTGCCGGTTTCTGGCTGCTTGCTACTTGTTTTGGTGCTGCGTTCGGCCTAAGCGGAGTTGCGAAATTCCCGGTTTAGATTTCGATTCAATACACTAACCAGCAACCGGCGCACGGTTTCCATTTCATCCGCTTTACTTGCTGCGACAAATAAGGTAAGACTTGCAAGAGCTTCGTTGCTGATAATGAGCTCACCAGAATCGGTATAAAGGAGTCCATTTCTCTGTAAAAATAATAGGAAGCACGCAGCCGCAATGCGTTTGTTACCATCTACAAAGGCATGGTTCTTAACAACTAAATAGAGTAGCATGGCGGCTTTTTCTTCAATCGATGGATACACCTCTTGGTCACCAAACCCCTGTTTGATTTGATTCACTGCGCTATCAAAACCGCCATCTTTTTCTTTGCCAAAGACATCTGAATTAAATTCTGAACGCATTTTATCAACAAGCACCATGTATTCCGCCATGGCAGGATATTCCGCGCTATTCGTGTGTTTTCCTTTTTCGTCTAACGACTCATGGTCGTAGTCGTCCAGGAGTTGAAAGCCCACACTAAACTGATGCAACCAGGCATAATCTTCATTATTGATGGCTTGATCTTCTATCGCCCTACTAAGGATTCGTATCCCGTCGTGAAGCACTTTTATCTCCTTGTTTTTTTGTGCTAGTCGCTGTTCATTGATCGCCACCCCTTCAATCAAGTAGTCTTTCAATCGTCTCGTTGCCCACTGGCGGAATTGGGTTCCTCGAATGGATTTAACCCTATACCCTACTGAAATGATCACATCCAAACTATATAAGGCCACAGGTCTATCAGAATAAGCAATATGCACTTTTTGCATATTGCCTTCTTTTACTAACTCTTTTTCATTAAACACATTGGACAGGTGCCGAGAAATAACAGACTGATCCCTATCAAAGAGAACAGCTAATTGATCCTGACTCAACCAAACCGTTTCATTCGAAAGTTGGACATTCAAAACAATGCCATCTTGACTTTGATATATTTCAATTTGTTGCTCCATCATTTCACGTTCATTACCATTTTTGTCGTCACCGTGCTACCGACGTCATTTATTTTTATCATCCCACTTAAGCGCTTGAAAATCATCTGCTGGCCTGCGGTGCATCAGTCAACAGCACACCTAGGACAAACCCAAATCACATCTCACGGCGATCCTCGTATTGAAGTTGCTTCAATCCCGACACCGAACGGCACCTGTAGTTGATAAGTTGGAAACTCACACAATTCAATAGCCGCCTCACTGTAGTCGATTGATTTAATACATTGATAAACAATATATTATGAACACTACTGTTCTCACCCGAGCACCGCAATTTCCCATTCCAAGCATATAGTTCATGGTGACCTCGAGCAACGAGAAACCAGCAGCCAACGAGCCAACCTCGCCAACGAGCCAACCTCGCCAACCTTGCCAACCTTGCCAACGAGCCAACGAGCCAACCCCGCAAAAAAAAAGCCGCCCCGAAAGGCGGCCTTTTTTTTACGGCTAAGGATTACTTAACCTCTTCGAAGTCGACGTCGGTCACGTCGTCGGCCGCGTTGGCTGAACCGGCGCCAGGGCCGTTGGCGTCTCCGCCTGCGGCACCCTCTTGCTGGGCCTTGTACATCTCTTCAGAAGCGTTCTTCCAGGCCTCGTTGATCTGCTCCATGGCGGCGTCGATGGCGCTGATCTCTTGGCTGGCGTGGGCCTTCTTCAGGTTCTCGAGCGAAGACTCAATCGCGCCCTTCTTGTCGCCGAGCTTGTCGCCAAACTCGCTGAGCTGCTTCTCGGTCTGAAAGATCATCTGGTCGGCGGCGTTCAGCTTGTCGACGCGCTCCTTGGCGAGCTTGTCTGCGTCGGCGTTGGCCTCGGCCTCCTTCTTCATCTTTTCGATTTCTTCCTGGCTTAGGCCCGAAGAAGCTTCGATGCGGATCTTTTGCTCCTTACCAGTCGCCTTGTCTTTGGCGCTCACGTGCAGGATTCCGTTGGCGTCGATGTCAAACGTCACTTCGACCTGGGGCACGCCGCGGGGCGCGGGCGGAATTCCGTCCAGGTGAAAACGGCCGATCGTCTTGTTGTCCTTGGCCATCGGACGCTCGCCCTGCAGGATGTGGATCTCAACGCTGGGCTGGTTGTCGCTGGCGGTGCTGAACACCTCAGACTTCTTGGTCGGAATCGTCGTGTTCGACTCAATCAAGCGGGTCATTACGCCGCCCATCGTCTCGATTCCGAGCGAAAGCGGAGTCACGTCAAGCAGCAGCACGTCCTTGACGTCGCCGGCCAAAACACCACCTTGGATGGCGGCACCAATGGCCACAACCTCGTCGGGGTTGACGCCCTTGTTGGGTTCCTTGCCGAAGAACTTCTTCACGGCCTCTTGAATCGCTGGGATGCGGGTTGAACCACCCACCATGATAACCTCGTCAATGTCGCTGGTGCTGAGGCCCGCGTTCTTGAGGGCGCTCTTGCATGGCTCGATCGTGCGGTCTACCAGGTCGGCCACGAGGCGCTCAAATTCAGCACGGCTGAGGTTGCGCACGATGTGCTTGGGTCCGCTGGCTGTGGCCGTGATGTACGGAAGGTTGATTTCTGTTGCATTGGTGCTTGAAAGCTCAATTTTGGCTTTCTCAGCGGCCTCCTTGAGGCGCTGAAGAGCCATCGCGTCTTGGCGCAGGTCGATTCCATCGTCGGCTTTGAATCCGTCGGCCAACCAGTTGATGATGCGGTCGTCGAAGTCGTCACCGCCAAGGTGGGTATCGCCGTCGGTTGACTTCACCTCAAACACGCCGTCTCCGAGCTCGAGGACTGATACGTCGTGGGTTCCGCCACCGCAGTCAAACACGACAATCTTCATGTCGCGGTTCATCTTGTCGATGCCGTAGGCCAAAGCTGCTGCGGTCGGCTCGTTGATGATGCGGCGCACCTTGAGGCCGGCGATTTCGCCCGCTTCTTTGGTAGCCTGACGCTGGGCGTCGTTGAAGTAGGCCGGAACCGTAATCACGGCCTCGTCCACCGTCGTACCGAGGTAGTCTTCAGCGGTCTTCTTCATTTTTTGAAGAATCATGGCCGAAATCTCTTGCGGCGTGTAGGCGCGGTCGTCGATCTGCACGCGGGGCGTGTTGTTGTCGCCCTTCACTACTTTGTACGGAACGCGGCCGACTTCCTTCTCACTGTTGGAGTAGGACTCGCCCATAAAGCGCTTGATCGAAAAGATCGTTTTGGTGGGATTGGTGATCGCCTGGCGCTTCGCGGGGTCGCCCACTTTGCGCTCGCCACCATCCACAAATCCGACTACCGAGGGCGTCGTGCGCTTACCTTCTGAGTTCGGAATAACAACGGGCTCATTGCCCTCCATAACGGCGACGCAGGAGTTGGTTGTTCCGAGGTCGATGCCGATAATTTTTCCCATGATTTGGAGTTCTTTGGTGTTGATTTGTCCAAGATTGGGCAAGCACTGTACCACTGGCGGCACGGGGGCGGAACCCTGCCAAATTCAGACAATTTGGCAGTGGTACACAAAAAAACCGCGCCGAATTGGCGCGGTTCATGGCTTTAACTAGTTTGAACCGGGTTAGAAGCAGCGGTCCCAGAGGCGCTGGGGCCCACAGGCGCAGGTGTCTCCGCCCGAGGCGCGGGCAAACTGCAGGGCACACGTTAGCTTCGAATTGCCCAAACTATCGATCGACGGATTCGACAGGCCCAAGTACGGACGAAAGATTGACGACTTGCTGCCGAAGATTCCGGCTCCGCCCTGAATGTTGGTAAAGAACGGTGGGTCCTGGTTGATCGAGTTCGAGGGCTGCGATACCGAAATGTAGGTGGCGAGGTCGTCGCTACCGGCGTTGAGGTAGAGCGCCATTCCGCGAAAGAAGCGCACGTTGCCGGTGGCGGGCGCGGGGATGCGCTCCTTCAAAAACGTGTAAAACGTTTGGTAGTCAATGGTGTTGCTGATGAGCACGTTACCCGAAAGGGTTCCGCCCGTGATGTACGGAAGTGGGTAGCGCAGCGTGCGGCGCACCGAATCGGCCTGGCGGCCCACCGGCATTTCCATGTAGTGAAAGTCCACATAGCCCTGGTACGACCGGGCATTTTTAGCCTGGTACCACTCGAGCTTATAGCCGTTTTTGGAGGCAATGGCCAACTTGAACGTACCAAAGTACCCTGGCGACTTGAGTTTGATGCTGTCGACACAGGGCGTGGAGGCCGAGGCCAGCACCGGCGCACCCGGCGCCTCGCGCAAGGTCAGCTCGTAGCGGTAGTCGGTGCGACTAGTCAGCTTTGAGAACCCTGGGCGAATGAAGCGGTAGACTTTGTGGCCCACCCCGGTAAAGAGGCCCGAGTCCTTGGGAATCTCGGTGGTCTCGGTGTAGTTCTCGGTAAAGATCAACGCTCCGTTCGGGCCAAAGGCCTTGAGTTCGGCGACCAAGCTTGGGTAGTAGAGTGAGTCGGGGTGGTCAAATCCGCCCGCCGGACCATCATCGCCCAAGTAGCTGCGGCCGATGCGCACGTACTGGGTGTCGCTCTTGGGGTTGATGACGCCGTAGACCACCGGCACGCGCTCAAAGTCGGCGGTGACGTCAAGGGTGTTGTCGCAGCTGGCGAACACAAGGATTCCGAATAATAAGAGGAGGGCGCGTCGAAACATAGACCTCAAAGATAGCAAAGCGGGGCCCTCGCCTACCTTTGCCTCATGTCGACGCAAAAAAAGACCGGTCCCGAGTCCTTTAAGAAGGTGACCACGCATTCGCTGGCCGAATTGAAGCACAGCGGAATCAAAATTTCTATGCTCACCGCCTACGACTACACGTTCGCCAAGCTGGTGGATTCCGCGGGCGTTGACGTCATTCTTGTGGGCGACTCCGCGAGCAACGTAATGGCGGGCCACGAGACGACCTTGCCCATTACGCTCGACCAAATGATTTACCATGCGTCCAGCGTGGTACGCGGCGTAGACCGTGCCCTTGTAGTGGTGGATTTGCCCTTTGGCAGCTACCAAGGCAACCCCAAAGAGGCGCTGAGTTCCGCGATTCGAATCATGAAAGAGTCGGGCGGCCATTCGGTGAAGCTCGAGGGCGGAAGCGAAGTTGCCGCCACCGTACTGCGCTTGGTGCAGTCGGGGATTCCGGTGATGGGCCACCTCGGCCTAACACCCCAGAGCATTTACCAGTTTGGAACCTACGCGGTGCGTGCCAAAGAAGATGCCGAAGCCACCAAGCTGATCGAGGACGCCCTTGCCCTGCAAGAGGCGGGCTGCTTTGCGTTGGTTTTAGAAAAAATCCCTGCGACGCTTGCGGCCAAGGTCACCAAGGCGCTGCGGATTCCGACCATCGGAATCGGCGCGGGTGCCGACGTCGACGGCCAAGTTTTGGTGCTGCACGACATGCTGGGCATGAACACTGAGTTCAATCCGCGCTTCTTGCGCCGCTACGCGCAGCTGGGCGAAGTAATCCCGGCAGCGATTCGCCAGTACGTAGCCGATGTGCGCGCGCAAGACTTCCCCAACGACCAAGAGCGCTACTGATGACGAGCCCCCGCGTCCTCTGGGAAGACAACCATCTTTTGATTGTATTCAAGCCCTCGGGCCTGCTGGTCCAGGGCGACGAAACAGGCGATCCCACCCTACTCGACTGGGCCGCCGAAGACGTGGCGCGCCGCTTTGGCAAGCCGGGTAAGGCGTTTATTGGGCTTCCGCACCGCCTTGACCGCCCCACCAGCGGAATCGTCGTGCTCTGCAAAACGTCCAAGTCGCTTGCCCGCATGAACGCGATGTTTGCCGACCGCGGAATTAAAAAAACCTACCAGTGCCTCGTCGAGGGCCACCCCGCCGAGCCCGAAGCCCGACTCGAGCACATGCTCTGGCGCGACGGAGTGAAAAAGAAGTCGTTTGTCTCGACCCGCAAGGACGCCCAGCGCGCCGTGCTGCACTACAAGGTACTTGCCGCGGGTGACCGCTACACCCGCGTCGAAGTGGACCTCGAGACCGGGCGCCACCACCAGATCCGCTGCCAGATGCAAGCCATCGGCCACCCGATCAAGGGCGACCTGAAGTACGGCGGCAAGCGGCCCAACGCCGACGGCGGAATCGACCTATGCGCCCAGCGCATCCAGTTCGAGCACCCGGTCAGCAAAGCCCCGATCGACGTCTCGGTCGAGCCGGAGTTCTCGATCTCGTTCTAGTACTTTAGGATTTTAGCGACGGTTTGGTGGACCACGTCCATCACTTCGGGGTCTACGCTGCCAAGTCGCTGGATTAGGCGCGACCGATCCAGGCTGCGCAGATGAACGACCAGCACTTCGCTAGGAACCGACAATCCATTTTCGGTCGAAGGCTGCAGCTGCGGGTTGCCCGCATAACCGTGCAGTTTCGACGTCAGTGGGCACACCCAAACCACATTGAGGTGGGCGTTCATCAGATTTCCGCTCACCACCAGCACGGGGCAAAACCCCGCTTGCTCACTGCCGCGCACGGGATTGAGGTCCGCCGTCCAAAGCTCACCCTGGGCGGCCATCACCGAGCTGCTCAAGGTAGGCGGCCATTCCCTCCTCGGCGACCAGCAAAGTATCGGGGTCGCTCGCCATTCGCTGGTACGACGCGCGGAATTCGGCCTTATCCAACTGTTCAAGGTAAATGCGCAGGGCCCGCTCGATGAAGCGGTTGCGCGGAAGCCCGTACGCCTCAGCCCGCTGAGCGAGGTCGCGCAGCAGGTCGTCGGGCAAGCTGGTAGTGAAGGCTGGCATAGGCCAAAAGTACACTGAATTGATGTCATACGTACGTTTTATACGTATGCAATTGCTTAACCGAGTACCGAAGCCCGAACCTACGTATCTTCGGGGCATGTTCGGCAGCTTTCCGTTCAGCCTCACCCCGATGCGCCGCGAACCCGCGCACCGCAGCGAAATGGTCAATCAAGGCCTATTCGGTGAAGTGTTTGAAATCCTAGGCCACGAGCGCGAGTGGAGCCACATTCGCCTCGGACACGACGGCTATGAGGGATGGGTCCTCACCCAGCAAACCGCCGAACTCAGTCGCGAATCCTACCGCAGCCAACTCGACCGACCCCAACCCGTGGTCGCCAGTGCCGTCGACCTCGTCGACCACCTTCAGCCCATGAAGAGCCGCACCGTGGTCGCCGGATCTTTTCTGCCTTTTTTGGATGGCGACCAACTCGAACTCGGCGACGAATCCTACGCCTACCAAGGCCCGTTGGCCGACCAAAACCCTTCGCGCGACGGGATCGTTCGCCACGCGTTCACCTTTTTGAACGCACCCTACCTCTGGGGAGGCCGCAGCGCCTTTGGGATCGACTGCAGCGGACTTACCCAAGTTTCGTTCCGCATGTCGGGAATCAACCTGTTGCGCGACGCCCACCAGCAGGCCAACCAGGGCCAGGTCGTGGACTTTCTCGAAGAGGCGCTCGAGGGGGACCTTGCCTTTTTTGACAACGAAGAGGGCCGAATCACCCACGTTGGAATTGTGCTAAGCGAGCACCGAATTCTGCACGCGAGCGGTTCTGTTCGCGTTGACGCCCTCGACCCCAGCGGAATCTACAACGCCGACCTCGGCCGCCACACCCACCGACTGCGGATCATTAAACGCTTCGTGTAGCATGCCGTCCCAAAGCGTGTGGCGCAGCGCCGCCGTATGGGTCGCCGCCTTGGGCTACTTCGTCGACATCTACGATTTGCTGCTGTTCAGCATCGTACGGGTTCCGTCGCTCGACGACCTCGGCGTCGCGAATTCGTTTGAAAGCGGCCTCCTTATCATCAACGTCCAAATGTTTGGATTGATGCTGGGCGGAATCCTTTGGGGCGTCCTCGGCGACCGCCTGGGCCGCACCCGAGTGCTCTTCTTGTCGATTTTGATTTATTCCGCCGGAAACCTCGCCAACGGCTTCGTTCAGAACGAACTACAGTATGCTATTGTGCGGTTTTTGGCCGGAATCGGCTTAGCCGGCGAGCTCGGCGCGGGCATCACGTTGGTCAGCGAACTGCTCCCTGCTGCCAAGCGCGGAATCGGCACCTCTCTCGTCGCGGGTATCGGCCTTTTGGGCGCAGTCGCTGCGTTTTTTGTCGCCCAAGCCGTGGAATGGCGCACCGCCTACTTCATCGGGGGCGGAATGGGCCTAAGCCTGCTGCTTTTGCGGCTTAAAGTGCTGGATTCCGGACTCTTTCACCAGACCGCTGCGCGTACCGACGTGGTGCGGGGAAGCCTATTTCAGCTCTTTCGCACCCGTGAACGCAGCATGCGCTACCTGCGCAGCGTCCTGATCGGCCTGCCGACCTGGTTTGTCATCGGAATCCTCGTGAGCTTCAGCCGCGAATTCGCCGTGCACCTTGGCATCACCGAGGCCATTGATCCGGGCCGCGGAATCCTTTACGCGTACGCCGCGATTTCGGCGGGCGACATCCTCATCGGGCTGCTCAGTCAAGCGCTTAAATCGCGTAAAAAAGCGCTGTACGTGTTCTACGCGATTACGGCGTTGGGAATGCTTCGCTTTTTCACCGCCTCGACCGCCAACGAACTCTACTGGGCCTGCGGAATCATGGGCTTCGGCACCGGATTCTGGGCCCTTTTTGTGACGGTGGGCGCCGAAAACTTCGGAACCAACCTGCGCGCCACCGCCGCCACGACGATTCCGAATATGGTTCGTGGGTCGCTCAACCTCATTTCAGCGCTGTTTTTGTGGCTTACCGCCAAAGCCGGCTACCTCGAGGGCGGAATCCTTACCGCCGTGATCGTCTTTGCCGTCACCCTTTGGGCTGCAGCAGGATTGGCCGAGACCTTTGGCCGCGACCTAGACTTTGTCGAAAAGGACTGAGTTCCGCCCCGTTACCGGCGCTTTTTGGCGGTCTGAAGTTGAATCACCACTTCGTGAAGCGAATCGGCGCGGCGCTGGGCCTTGAGCATTTTGCGCTCTGCAGCGAGGCGTTCGAGGCGCCATACGTCGCGCTGAGTCGCATTCTTAAGTACGCGCTCGTGAAGCGAATCGGCGCGGAGCTGGGCCAACTGAAGCTCGTCTGCCTTGCGCTCGAGCTCGCGAGCGAGTTCCACCGACGCTTTTTCGGACTGCTCGCCCCAGTTTTCAATAGCCTGCAGGCTGTCGCGCACCGCGAGCACGCGGACGTGGGCCGTGGCGCTATCTGCACGAAGGCGGTCTACCACCGCAACCTGGCGATCCACCGCCTGCTTCGGCACGACACAGGATGCGACCGCCACCGCGGCCAAACTGAGAAGAATTAAGCTTCGCACGGCCTAAAGGTAGGGCGCATCGTACCTTCGCTCAATGCCCCTATTTGACGTTCGAAGCCCTTCAGAGTTTGCCAACGGCCATGCGCCTGGGGCCATTTCGCTGCCCTTGTTCAGCGACGGCGAACGGGCCGAAATCGGAACCGTGTACAAGCAGCAGTCCCCCGCCAAAGCGGTGCGACTGGGCCTCAAGTACGCGGGGTTGCGAATGGCTGATTTGGTGGCCGAGGTCGATGCCCGCGTCAAGCGCGACGCCACGCCCGTCGAGGTCTACTGCTGGCGCGGGGGCCAACGCAGCGGATCCGTGGCTTGGTTGCTCGGAACCGCCGGATACCAAGTGAATCGCTGGGAAGGCGGCTACAAAGCCTACCGCGGTCGCGTACTCGAATCTTGGGGTGCGGAACGGCCCTATGTCGTGCTCGCAGGCCTCACCGGATCGGGCAAAACCGAAGTACTCCGGGCCATGCTCGAACTGGGCGCGCCAGTGCTCGACCTTGAGGGGTTGGCGAACCATAAGGGTTCCGCATTTGGCCAGATTGGCGAGCTGCCGCAGCCCACCAACGAACAGTTTGAGAACGACGGAGCCGTGCGCTTGGCCGAGCTCGACGGGCAGCCACGGATTTGGATTGAAGACGAATCGCGATCCATTGGGCGTATTTGGCTGCAGCAGAGCTTTTTTGCGCACAAAAAATCGGCTCCGGTGGTGCTGCTTGAACGCAGTCTTGACGAACGGATTGAGCGACTGGTGGCGGCCTACGGCCAAGCATCCCGCGAAGAGCTAGCCGAAACGTTTGTACGCATTTCAAAGCGTTTGGGGGACCAAAATGCACGGGCCGCCGTGGACCACGTCCAGCAAGGCAACCTGGCTGACGCCGCCCGAATCGCGCTGCACTACTACGACCGAACCTACGCCGAAAGCGTAGCCGCACGGACCGAAACCATCACCGCCCGCATGGACGGTACCGGCAAGAGCGACGCCGAAGTCGCCCGCGAACTCCAAACACTAGTATGAAACTCACTGAATTCAACCCCGGATCCGGATGCGGATGCAAACTCGGCCCTGAGGCCCTTCAGTGCATACTCGGTGCGAGTGGCGTCCGATCCAACGATTTTTGGCCCCAGCTATGGGTGGGCCACGAGCACGCCGACGACGCCGCAGTGGTTGACCTCGGCGACGGCCGCGGACTCGTTCAAACTGTCGACTTTTTTACCCCAATCGTCGACGACCCCTACGACTTTGGTCGCATTGCTGCCACGAACGCACTGAGCGACGTGTACGCGATGGGCGGCAAACCCATTTCGGCACTGGCACTGCTCGCGTGGCCGATTGAGCGCCTACCGGCAGAGCTGGCCGGCCGGGTAATTGAAGGGGCCCGTGACGTGTGCCGCGAAGCCGGGATTCCGCTCGCCGGAGGCCACAGCATCGACATTCCCGAACCGCTTTTTGGCCTCAGCGTCAGCGGAATCGTCGACAAGGCGCACCTCAAAACCAACAGCCAAGCCCAGCCCGGCGACGTGCTCTTTTTGACCAAACCCCTGGGCTTGGGCATCTTGGCCACAGCTACGAAGCGCGGAACCGCTACCGATTCCGACCGCGAATGGGCGCTCGAAACCATGCTCACCCGCAACGACATTGGGCCGGTTCTAGCCGAAATCCCCGGGGTGCACAGCATGACCGACGTCACTGGATTTGGCCTCGCAGGTCACTTGCTTGAGGTGGCCAGCGCCAGTGGACTGAGGGCAGAGCTCGACATGGCGAGGGTGGCGACCTACGACCCCGAACGGCTCCGCGCCCTCTACCAGCAGTTCTGCCTGCCCAACCTGACGACGACCAACTACCGCGCGATTCAGCCGGACTCAAGTCCCATGGACGGATACACCATGGCGGTGCTTTGCGACCCGCAAACCAGCGGAGGATTGCTCGTGTTTGCGCGCACCGACGCGGCGCCGCACGTGCGCGAAGCCTTGGCGGCCAAAGGACTGAACGCCGAGCCCATTGGGCGAATGGCAGACTTTGACGCGGGAATTCCGCGGCTTTCGTTCACGGCATAGTTCAAATCTTAGATGTATCGTAATATTGCAATGAAGCAATAAAGCGAACCGATGGGCACGAGCCATACCGAATCATTTACCCCTGAGCACCTTGCGCTCGCCGAACTCTTTAAGGCACTGGGTCATCCAGCTCGCCTCGCCATCGTGCACGCCATCGCGGCCCAGCAAGCCTGCGTCTGCGGAGAATTCGTAGAAATTACGGGGCTCTCGCAAGCGACCGTGAGCCAGCACCTCAAAGAGCTCAAGTCGGCCGGAATCATTCAAGGCAGCGTACAGGGACCTAAAACCTGCTACTGCCTCTCAGCAAGTGCATTAGCGCTCCTCAAAGCGACCGTCGCACAGCTTCAAACCCCGGCGGATCCATGCTGCTAGTCCCAGCAAAAGATGTTCGGCACGCGGCCGAAGCCATTGCGGCGGCCCTGGCAAAAGGCCCGATTCAGTTACTGTTTGTCTGCACCCACAATTCGCGGCGCAGCCAGCTCTCTGAGGCGCTCGCTGCCCACCGATGGCAGGAGGATCCACGAATCACCGTGCGCAGCTGCGGAACCGAACAAACCGCCTGCCACCCCTCCACCGCGCGTGCGCTCGAGGACTTGGGCTGGGATGTTCGGGACCTGGGTAGCGGACGATTTCAGGTGCAGCGCGACCTGACGACGCGTAGCCTTTGGTCGAAAACGCTCGATGAGGTTCCGCGGGACCTACCCATTGTGGCGATGATGACCTGCGCCGAGGCCGACGAGGCCTGTCCGGCCATTGTGGGGGCGGTGGCCCGGATTCCGTGGCGCTACCCCGACCCTAAAATCGCGGACGGCACCCCCGATTCCCGCGCAACCTACCGCACTGTGGCTGAAGCCATTGCCCGCGACCTCGACGCCCTATACCACGAACTCCAGCACACCCCGTGAAGTTTCTCGACAAGTACCTGACCCTCTGGATTTTTGCGGCCATGGCGGCCGGAGTCGCGCTGGGCGCCTTTACCGACGTGGAATCCTACCTCGACACGACGCCCGGGACCGTGCACCCCGGTCTTGCGCTTGGATTGATCGCGATGATGCTTCCTCCCTTGGCCAAGGTGAATCTGCGCGAACTCCCCAAAGTCTTCGCCCGCACGAAGCTGTTGACCACCTCACTCCTGCTCAATTGGGTCGTTGGACCACTCTTTATGTTTGCCCTGGCCTGGATTTTTGTGCGCGACCAACCCGCCTACTTCAACGGACTCATTCTCATTGGATTGGCGCGCTGCATCGCGATGGTTGTGGTGTGGAACGACCTCGCCTGCGGCAACCGCGAATACGCCGCCGGGCTCGTGGGCCTCAACAGCCTCTTTCAAATGCTCTTTTACGCCGCCTACGCGGGCTTCTTTCTCAATGTGGTTCCGGCGTGGCTCGGAATGGCCGAACAGTCCATCCACATTGACGCCCGACTGGTGGCCGAAAGCGTGTTTATCTACCTTGGAATCCCATTCGCCCTCGGCCAACTGCTGCGCTGGGTAAGTATTCGGGTGCGCGGCGAACGGTGGTTTTCTGAAGTGCTGGCTCCGCGCATTTCGCCCGTGACCCTCGTCGCGCTGCTCGCCACCATAGTACTCATGTTTTCGCTCAAGGGCGACCAGGTACTCGCCCTGCCGTGGGATGTGCTGCGCCTCGCGGTTCCGCTTGCCATCTACTTTGCCGGCATGTTCGGATTCACCTTTTGGCTGGCCAAGCGCCAGGGCGCCGACTACCCGACCACGGCCGCGCTGTCGTTTACGTCGGCCGGAAACAACTTCGAACTGGCCATCGCCGTCGCCATTGCGAGCTTCGGACTGGGATCTGGCGAAGCCTTCGCGGGCGTGATTGGGCCGCTGATTGAGGTTCCGGCACTCATCCTGCTGGTGCAGGTGGCGCTCAAGGCACGTGCTCGCTTTGTAGCTTAGCCCCATGGGAGCCTTTACCACCACCTACCTCGGCAGCCTGCGCTGCGAAAACCTTCACGAGCAATCCGGAACCCGCATCCTCACCGATGCCCCGACCGACAACCAGGGTCAAGGTTCCGCCTTTTCGCCCACCGACCTGTGCGCGCTCAGTTTGACGACGTGCATCATCACGACGATGGGGATTTACGCAAACTTGAAGGGTTTTCCCATACTCGCCGCCGAGGCAACGACCCACAAGCACATGGCCAATGACCCGAGGCGCATAGCCCGGATTGAGGTACACCTTACCCTCACGCTTGCGACCGATGCGACTGAGCGCCAAGAAGAGGGACTACGCCGCATTGCGAACACCTGTCCGGTTTCGCGCAGCCTGCACCCCGACATTGATCAGGACGTGCATCTCGTCGTGCAACGTGGTTGAGCGAAGGCTCATTTTATCCAAACTTATTAACAATTCATTCGCTCTATTGCGGTTTTGTGGGTGCGTTAGTGTAGTTTCGGAGCTTCCATTACGTATTAAATCACCTAATTAACCTACTCATGGTGCGTAAATTACTAGTCCTACTGGCAGTTTTAGCTGGTTCTCTTCAGCTCTCTGCTCAAGTATTTACCATTGGTTCGGGAACCACTCCAACGGTGGGTACCACGATCACTCCGTACAAAACATATTGGCATGATGGCCGAGCGCAATACTTGATTCGCGCTACAGAACTCGTTGCTGCGGGTTCAGGCCCAGGTTCAGTAACTGCATTGGCCTTTAACGTCACCACGACTCCAGGCCAGGCGATGAATGACTTTAGTATCCGAATGTCGGGTGTTTCAACCACGGCCCTGTCTTCGACTTTCTTGAGTCCGACCAACCCAACTACTGTGATGGGACCCACCACCGTAAACATCACGGCTACAGGATGGTACACCCACACCTTTGCCACTCCATTCGTTTGGAACGGAGTCGACAACATACTCATCGACGTCTGCTTTGACAACACGAGCTACACCACTGACGGCCAAGTCATGTCGCACACTGCTCCATTCGTTGCAACGACTAACCACAACACCGATGGCGCAGCAGGTTGTACACTGTCGGGCACCGGATCGTATTCAGATCGACCCAATATGCAGCTGAGCATTACTCCGGCCGTGGCCTGTGTAAGCCCAATCAACGGTGGTACGACTGTGGCAACTGCTACCAACGTATGCCCGAATCAAAACTTTAGCCTTTCACTAACGGGTCAATCGCTTGCCAGCGGCTTGAGCTACCAGTGGGAATCGTCATCCTCTGCTACGGGTCCTTGGACCGCGATCGCCGGAGCGACAGGTTTCAATTTTACGACTTCTCAAACGGCGAACACCTACTACCGTTGCATGGTGAACTGTGTGGCGGCCTCAGCCAGCGGCGCCTCAACCCCAGTGTTTGTCAACACGCTACCAAACCTAGCCGCCGGAACCTACACCATCGGCTCAGGCGGTTCGTACCCCACCTTCACCGCGGCCTTTGCCGCAGCCGCGTGCGGTGTTGCTGGACCGGTAGTGTTCCAAGTACTTGCGAATTCCGCACCGTTTGTAGAGCAGATCGAAATCGGCGAGATTCCTGGAATGTCTGCAACCAATACAATCACTGTCAAGGGCAACGGCAATACCCTCGCTTTTACCTCGACCAATAGTACTTCCCGCCACGTACTCTATTTGAATGGCGCCGACTACTTGCGCTTTGAAGACTTAGTCATTCATGCGACCGGAACCACCGCGACCGAATTTGGTTGGTCTGTGCGTTTAAACAACAACGCTAACTTTAACACATTCAAGCGTTGCGTGATTAAAACCAACGAGTCTCTGACATCGTTCAACAACTACGTTGGCATTACGCTGACGACCAGCGCTACCTCTCCAACGGGCAACCACAACAACACGGCATCAAATCTGACCATTGATTCGTGCCAAGTTATTGGTGGCTATTACGGGGTGTGCTTCAACGGAGCTGGCCTAAGCATGGGATCCCGCCCCACCAACAACAAACTCACGAATTCTACGATTGCGGATTTCTACTTCTATGGAATCTACGCATACGGCCAAACCGACTTGCAGATTGAATACAACAACATCAATCGCGCAACTCGGTCAACCCTATCCACCTTCTACGGATTGTATAACTATGGTCGAAACCCTGGTTTTAAGTTCAATGGCAACCGTATTCACAGCCCAGGTGGTAGTTCAGGAACTGCCAACTTCTTTTGCTACCCGATCTACGGTAGCAGCCTTACTGGAACTGCCACGAATCCAATTGTGATATCCAACAATGCGGTGTACAACATTAATAATGGTACCTCGGGCTTTGGTGGAATCTATATTTTCGGCGCCGACACCATGAATGTCTACCATAACACGTTGGACTTTGGATCCTCGTCCAGTACCGGTACTGGCACATGCTACGGTGCCTACTTCACCTTCCCATTTGGCCCTACTGCGTCGAGCGTAAACTTCCGCAATAACATCATTAGTATCTCCTCTCCAGGAACCGGAACCAAGTTTGGTATTTACAACAGTTCTACTACCAACCTCATCAATTCGAACAATAATGCAGTGGTCTTTTCTAGTGCCGGCGGAACCGCCAACTGGGCAGCAGCGCGCAGTTTCTCTGTAACCTACAGCACCTTATCAGCCTGGAACACTGCAACTGGTCAAGATGCAAATTCAATTTCGACCAACCCACTATACCTGAATGCTGTTGCAGGAGACATTACTCCAAATTCATGGGCATTCAAAAATGCCGGAAGTAATGTTTTGAGTGTTGTCCCTCTCGACCTGAATAAGGCTGCGCGAGATGCCACCCCAGACATTGGCGCCGTTGAGTTCACTCCTTCAGGCTGTCCTGCTCCATTTAACGTGCAAATCACCAACGTGCGCGCTAGCTCTGCGACGGTGAGCTACAGCAGTCTATCACCCAACGTGGATTTGCAGTGGGGACCAAAAGGATTCACTCCAGGCACTGGTCAGGGTAGTACGGTTTCTACTACGACCACCAACTTATCTGGTTTGAACTCGTACACCGCATATGACCTTTACGTCGCCGGTAACTGTGGCAGTAGCCAAACATCAGTTTGGGTTGGACCATACACATTTACTACGCCCGCACAGGTTGGTTGGATTGAGCCATTCACTGGTGGTTATGATCCCACAGGAGCGGTGATTAAGCCGATGTCATGGTTGGAATCGAATGCATTGGCTGCCAATCCCACACCTGCCGGCACGTCAACTTCAGCTTGGATGGAAGACGGGTACCGCAACCTTGGCACTACCGGAGCCGTTCGCAACAATGTTCCGCTGACTTCCAGCACCACTCAAGGATGGACGATTACACCTTCGCTTGATCTCGGAAACGTAGCGCACACCACGTATTTTGAGTGGGACATGGCAGCGACTTTGGGCGGCGGAACTTCGGCCGGAATCATGGGCAACGACGATACTTTGTTTGTTCTCGTTTCAACCAACAACGGCACCACGTGGAACCGCAACCAGGCACTAGCCAAGTACCACCGCATGAGCGGCATCAGTCCAACGGGCGGACGCTACTCACTCAATCTGAGTGCCTACACTGGCCTTGTTAAAGTTGCGTTTTACCTTGAAAGTACTGCGTCAAGTGCGACCCATGGAGCCACGGATTACGATCTATTTATTGATAACGTAGCCCTTTCCGCAACCCAAACACCGTGTCCGGTTCCGAATGTGACTGTAACCACTACGACTACTTCTGCTACACTGGGATGGACGATTAATGGCACTCCTGTGACCGGTAATGCCCAAATCACCTGGGGACCTGCTGGATTTGTCATCGGAACCGGTGGATCTGGAGCCAATACAGCGACAGCCACTACCAACCCGTACACGTTGACCGGCTTAACTCCAGGCACGCAGTACCAAGTCTACCTTCAGACGTCGTGTGCCACCGCACTCGGACTATGGGTGGGCCCATTCACCTTCACCACACCATGTTTGAGTGCATTAAACGGAGCCTACACCATTGACTCTAATGGTACAGGCCCAAGCAACTTCGTCGATGTAGCTGCAGCTGTCCAAGCGCTTCAAACCTGTGGTGTTTCTGGCCCGGTAACTCTTACGCTGGCAGGATACTCTCATCCTGCTGGTCTGTCGCTGGCTCAGATTCCTGGTGCAAGTGCAACAAATTTGGTAACCCTACAAGGCCATGCGAATGGCAATTCCGAAATCAAAGGTGTTATTGGCCAATTCGGCGCGGTCACTTTAATGGGCACCAAGCACCTCAAAATCCAGAATCTTCGCATCAACGCTCCAACCATGTCTGGTGTGGTGTTAACAGATAATGCCCAAAACATTACGCTGCACAACAACCAAATTTTTGCAGATACCACGGGCACCTCAAGTCTGGTGTGCGGAATTGTGAGTACGGGTAGTTTGACGTCGACCGCCACATATGGCAACAACGCCAATAACATCACGATTACCAACAACGTAATCAAGGGTGGTTACTACGGCATTCGATTGAATGGAGGATCTACGACGAGCTACAATACAGGTTTCGTAATCTCCAACAACCAAATCTTGAAGTCGTACTACTACGGTGCATACTTCTACTACATTGGCGGATTGACAATGCATGGGAATACCATCAAGAACTTCAGGAACTCGTTCAACTATGGTATTTACTCGTACTACATGAGCAATGTGAATATTCAGCGCAACAATGTTCCGAATCCGACCTACAACGCACTTACAATTGGCTATCTGAATAACACTTCAAAGCCAGCAACTAAGAGCGTAATTGCGAACAACATGTTTGGCTCAACGAATAGCTATGCTGCATACATGCCGTACCCACGTCACGTAGACTTCCACAACAACACGTTTGCTGGCAGTACGTATGGAATGTACATGCTTTCAAGCACAACACCTACGTTGCTGGCCAAGAACATGGACATACGCAACAACATTTTCAAGGGTGGTACATATGCCTACTACCAGAGCGGCACGGTTGACTCGCTAACGATCAACTACAACCTCTACCAATCTAACGGAACCAATCTTTGCTACTCAGGAACCGCTAACTACGCGTCTCTGGCGGCCTGGCAAACTGCATCACCCACACTGAATGTCAATTCAGTGCAGGCCGCTGTCGTTTTTGCTGCTTCAGACGATCTTCATGTGGTGAATGGTGGACCCAACAACGTGGGAACTCCGATTGCTTCGATTACCACCGACATTGATGGAGACGTTCGTTCGACGACTACTCCAGACATTGGTGCCGACGAATACACTCCCATCAACAACGACATGACGGTAGAATCAATCGACGGCATTGCCGGTTGTGGCGATTCAACAGCATACTCAAATGTGGTAGTGAAAAACAAGGGCAACATTGTGGCTACTGCATACACTGTCGCGGTTGAAATCACCGGCCCTGCTGGTGTTCAAGTTCAGACGGTCTCTTTGAGCAACCAGACCTTGGCTAACTTCACTACAGATACCGTGGTTGTTGGTCCATTCAACACCTACGCCGGCGGAACCTTCAGTGTTCGCGGTTGGGTAGTACTCGCTGGTGATCAGGTAGCAAACAACGACACCTTGACATATGCATCTCCGCGTGGAGTAACTCCGTATGCGCCGGCTGTGGTTTCGCTTGACCCAACGTGCTTTAACGCCACGACAGGCCTCCTCGTAGCTGAACCCATCCCCGGGGTACGCTACGCATGGTACGCTAGTCCGACCGACACCACGAAACTGAGCACTAATGACAGCTTGTCGGTTCCAGTGAATGGTACGACCTACTACCTGGGCTACACGTCATCGCTCGACACCTTGGTATCGGGCTCTGGCACCCTTGCGACAACGGGCACGAACATTACGCCGTACAAGACCTTCTATATGGACGGACGTGCTCAGTACATCGTGTACGCCGACGAGCTTCAAACTCTGCTTGGTAGCTCTGCCCCATCATTGATCAGCGGTCTGTCATTTAACGTGGTTTCTGCTGCGGCACAAGGCATGAACAGCTTTGCAATAAAGGCAGGTAACGTTGCAAGCATTCCTACTTCAGGATACATTGCGAGCAGCGGTTTCGCCACCGTGTACAGCAATGCTTCGTATGTAACGACTTCAGGCTGGAACCTCCACACCTTCACCAGTCCGATCTTGTGGGACGGCACTAGTCACCTCGTGTTTGAGGTTTGCTTCGACAACAGCTCATATACATCGAATTCGACGGTGCTGTACGAAACATTGACTCGCACCGGAACCATTGACGGTTTCGCGGACCTCTCAGCAGGTAACGGTTGTACTCCTGGAGCCATCGCCTCAGCGACCTACTCCAACAACCGTCCGAACATGAAGATCGTTGCAGAGGCTCAGGCGTGCTCGAACGTGCGCACTCCGGTTGTTCTGAACGTCGATTCAACTACCGCCGACGCGGTGGGCAGCTTCCTTGAAGTAAACCCTGCAACAGGAAGTTTTGACTTCTACGCGGGTGGATCTACGGGCCAGACATTTGCTTGGACGTTTGGTGATGGTGGAGCTGCTTCAGGCGACACAGTAAGCCATACCTACGGTTCAGCAGGTGTCTTTACTGCCACACTGACCGTTACCGACTCAACCTGCAATACAACTGATGTAGTATCGTTTGTGGTTACGTCGCACATTGGCATGAGCGAAAACCTTCTTAACCAACAGTTAATGGCCTTCCCGAACCCGAACAGCGGTGCATTCCAAGTTCGCATCAGTGGTGCCGAGCTATTCGAAGGTCAACTTGAAGTACTTAATTTGATGGGTCAAGTGGTTGCGCGTGTGCCCATTGAGAAGCGTACTGCAGTACTTGAAATTCCAATGGACCTCAGTGATTACGCTAAAGGCATCTATATGCTGCGCTTGAGCGGAGCAGAAGGACAATCTGTACTTCGTGTCGTAGTGCGATAAGCGCTGACTGGTTATCAAATGGAGAGGCTGCCCTTTGGGCAGCCTCTTTCATTTGTACCCAACACTATACCGCAACGGGAGAGTGTTCGAGTTTTGGTGCCGGCCCGTTTAGATAAATGGATTGAAACGCGGAGAAAGCAGCTCGAGCTGCTGGGCCACAAAGTCCACGCCGTAGACCGCCGGAATCGTTCGCGAGGTGTGCCGTGACCACAGCGCGTAGGCGTTGGAACCGGTTCCGAGGTAGAGCATTTGGTCGCCTGAATTGAGGGCGGGTAGCTGCACGCCTTTTTCGAGGTAGTCGCCCGCAAAGCAGAGCGGACCGGCAAGATCGGTGAGTACGTGGTCACCCTCTAGTGCTTGACCACCCCGCAACGGAACCCAATGGATTCCCCGCGGTTTGACGTAGGCATCACGAAGTAGGAAGTCCGCACCAAGGTGCAGGTAGGCCACTTGGCGGGCGCCGCGCTGCAGCACCCATTCCACGTCGCTGAGGGCATAACCCGTGTGAAAATGGGTCCACTGACCAAACTCTGTCACGAGGGCGTAGTCGGCCCATAGCTCGGGAAGCTCTTCGCGCAACCGCGTGGCATACGCCGACATCTGCAACGCACCTCCGTCCACCAAATGTTCAGGAAGGAGTCCACCGCCAACATCTAAGGTGTGAATGCGGCGGTCGGACCCCGCTGTCTCGAGAGCGTCATTGCATTCAGATGCCAGGTCGCGTAGGCGTGTCAGAGCGCGCACAGCCCCTTCAAAATTCCGCATCGACGATCCCGAATGCACGTGCAGGGCGCGCACCTCGTGCGCGAGCACGGCTGCCACAATGGCTCCACGGTTCGCAATGGGCTCGCCAAATTTGGACTCGTCGCCACTCACATTATAGACGCTCGGTGCGTCGGTCTCGACCATCGGATTGATGCGCAGTCCGACCACGAGGCGGTTGGCATGCGGCGCGATGCGATCCAATTCTTCGATGCTGTTGGCGTTGAGTAGCATTCCGGGGCTATGAGCCGCGCAGTCGGCAATTTCGTGCGGACGCTTCACCGGGGAATCAAAGACGATACGCTCTGGGGGGCAGCCTGCGGCGCGCGCGAGGCGCACCTCTTCCCAGGTTGCGGCCTCGAGCCCGAACCCGCGCTGTACGATGTGCTTGAGCACTTCAACGTGGGGCTGGGACTTTACCGCAACCGCATGGTTGCAGCGGGGGTGCGCCCATGCCGACGCCAACGCGTTCAATTGGGCATCTAACGCGTTCCATGACACGAAGAGCACGGCCGAATCCTCAGGGCCTCGCGGGGCCCGACGGGCCGCCCAAAGGGCTTCGTCGCGCAGCGGGTGCATACCTATGACTCAAAAAGTTCGATGGCCGTGCGCTCAATCAAATCGACCACATGCAGGTCGTTGTAGGGATCAAACCCGTTGGGCTCCATCAGCTTGCGTATGGAGTACGAACCGAGGGCCAAGCGAATAAACGAGCGCTGGCCGTAGCGAACGGGTTGCCCGAGGAATACTCGATTGTATCCATTTAAACTCGGGTGCTCGCCCAACACCAGCGTGTCGAACAACTTTTTCAGCTCATCATAGTCCAGCTCGCGTCCGCCAGCTGAGACGGTGAACGAGATAATACTGTCGTTGGTCAGCTCCATATCGGGCATCATTCCGAAGCGGTCGCTCAGCGCGAGGCGGCCGATCACCACACGGCTCCAGCGACGGATCAAGGCGTCGGTCTCTTCTTGCGGAATCGACAAATAGGCCTCCATTTCGTCAAGGGCGATTTCCCAGCGCAGGCGAAGTCCGGCGTTGGGGTGGTCGGGCCAAATGGAACGAAGCTGGGGCAAGTCGGGTGGCGCGTCCGCGGCCGTAAACAGGCGGCCGTAGTCGCGTAAATGCTCGGCGGGTTGCCCAGTGAGCAGCTCGGTCCAAAACTTCGGAACCAGCAGCGCCCCACAAAACGGCGGAGCCTGGTAAAACTTGGACCCGGTAACCATGAGCATCACCCCTTTTGAGAGCAACTCGTGCACTAAAGCAGGGTGCGTGCGAAACTGGCACATGTCAACAACCCACATGACACCTTCGCGGAACTCGTCGATGATGTCGAGGTCGTCCTTGATTCCGGACTTGGATCCGAACACCAGATTGCCCACGATGGGCTGACCGGGGCGGGCTGCAATAATGTCGCGAATGGCCTGCTTGCGGTCGGCGATATGGCCACTGATTTCGCGGGCTGGCAAAAACTGAACGTCGACGTGAAAAGAGTCCGTGACGAGGTCGCCCTTGGGCACCGCCTCACCGTACTGGTTGGTGTTTGCGTAGTACATGCCCTCGGCGGCCAAAATCGAACCTGATCCAAGCTCTTCGGGGCAACTCACGATGTTGGTTATCGTTTGACCGGGATGCAGCATGGACTGCATCAGCAGCGGCCAGTACATCATGTCGCTTCCCGATGGACCGTAGTAAATGTGGAACTCGTCGCCGCGGCCGCCGTCAAAAAGCGTTTGCATCCGCTTGGATTGTTGGCGAATCCATGCGGCGTCCTCAGAACTGCGGTAGTCCCGCACAAAGCGCTCGGCGCTGCGGTGGCCGTCGGGAGTAAGGGTTCCGCAGGTGCACGACCCGCGCATCAGCAGGCCCTCATACTTCATGGGGTGCAGGTGGTACTGGTTGGCACCGGTCTCAGTGCGAATTGCGATGCGTTCGTCGCAGCCTGCCAGAAGTAGTTCTTCAATCATTTTTTATACGGTAGGCCCGATGCTTCAAGCCGTTACTCTGTTCAATGGTGAACCAGCCAAAGTGGCTGTCGTGCACGAGGCGCGCTTCAGATTGGCCAATTTGGCGCACCAGAGCTTCTTCGGCCTCAAAATGGCCGGTAAAGTCGTGTTCGCCGGAGTAGGTGTGGCGCTCACCTTCGAGGATGCGGTCTGCTGCAGGTTGCGTGCGGTACCATGCGCCCTCACCGATTCCGCCCAAATAGATCGAATCATGCGGAACCCCTTGGGGCCGAACCGAGGGCTCATCGAGCTTGCCCACAACCTCATCGCGGTGCAAATGTCCCGTCTTGCTGCGGCTAAACGAAGCAAAAATATTGGAGGTTACGTCCCACCAGGCTTTGATCAGGGGGGCCTGCTTCCATTCGGCGTGCCCGTTGCGCCACTCCATGTAGCGCTCGCCATCTTGGGCTGCGGCAAGCACATTAAAGTACGGGGTTGGCGCAGTGTACGTTACCGGCCTCTTGTAGCGCGAGTAATGGGCTGGTTCATGGTCAATTCCCGCGAGAAGTGACGTTTGCACAAACCGCGCGCAATTGGTTTGCTTGGGGTCGAGTCCATGGTAGCCAATGAGTCCGCCATGCTGCAGTTCGCGTGCTTTGGCCTCGACCTTGTGCACATCGGGGGTGTAGTACACGCTTAACTGAAGTAAGCCTTCGCCATGGGTGGTTGCCGATTTGGCGTCTAGTTCGCGGCAAATGGCTTCAATGTTGGCCAATCGGCCATTGGCGTCCCAATGCGGAACCGTCGCAAAAGTCAGCGCCGGATCGGTCTCTGCAGACCGAATACGCCCCATTCGACGCGGGGTAATGTAACGGCCAAAATCATAGTAGCGCAGCGATGAACCTTCAGCGACGATCATCGCCGCATGGCCCACCATCATATTGACGTTTTTGACGACCCCTATGGAACGAAGAAGCTTAATAATCCCCTCTTCGCCTCGAGCAGTTACCTCAGGCCATGCCAGCACCAAAACAGCGGAGTTCCGCGGCAAATTCGCCATAGAATGCAAAGGTGAGGTTAAATCGGCATTGCCACAAATGTGATCTGAATCACAAATGTTTCAAACCGAAAGGTATAGGTTTAACCTACCCTTACATCCACGTACCATGAACACATTTGACATCCTTATCGTCGGCGGCGGAACCGGCGGAATCATGACCGCAGCACAAATTCGCCGCAAACTTCCGAAGCTGAGCGTGGCCGTTTTTGAGCCCAGCGAAGACCACTGGTACCAACCCGCCTGGACGCTCGTGGGCGCCGGAACCTTCAACATGGCCGCGACCAAGCGCAAAACTGCGAACTACATGCCCAAGGGCGCCACGTGGATCAAGGAGCGCATCGGCAGCCTTCAACCCGAACACAATCAAGTCACCACCGAAAGCGGAACCGCCTACGGCTACCGCTACCTCATCCTGAGTCCTGGCTTGATTTACGACATGAACTTGCTTCCAGGTTTGGCTGAAGCCCTTGAGACCCCGTACGTCTGCTCCAACTACATCGACCCCGAAAAGACGTGGAACGTTCTCAAGAATTTTAAAGGCGGAAACGCCGTGTTTACGCAGCCCGCGACACCCATCAAGTGCGGAGGTGCTCCCCAAAAGATCATGTACTTAGCTGAGCACTACTTCAGAAAGCACGAAATTCGTGAGAAGACGAATGTTGTCTTTGCTGCACCCGGGGGCGTCATTTTTGGAGTCAAAGAATTCGCAAAGACACTCAACCACATCATCGCAAGTCGAAACATCATATTTAAACCCTTCTACGCGCCGATAAGCATCGACAGCAAGGCAAAGAAGATCACCTTTCGCTACAACACAGCGATGGCGGGCAACGACTGCATGACGCAGAAAAACGTCAAGCTGCACGAAGAAGTCCAAGGAGACACCGAAATGGTGATGCCGTACGACATGCTGCACTTGGCTCCGCCCCAAACGGCGCCCAAGTTTATTCAAGAAAGCCCCTTGGCCGTGGCTGAAGGCCCAAACAAAGGTTGGCTTGAGGTCAACATCCACAAACTCAACCACCCTAAGTTTCTGAACGTGTACGGAATCGGCGATAGCGCAGCACTTCCGACGGCTAAAACGGGTGCGGCCATTCGCAAGCAGGCTCCAGTCGTGGTCGAACAAATTCGGGCTGCTGAAGCGCACACCACCTCACCCCTTGAGTACCAAGGCTACTCGAGCTGTCCGCTGGTGACCGGATACGGCAAAATGCTACTCGCAGAATTTAAGTACGACAACGTGCGCGACAGCGATCCATTAATCAGCACCTTTGTAGACACCACCAAAGAGTCGTGGCTCATGTGGATTCTTAAGAAGTACGGATTGCCCTACCTCTACTGGAACCAAATGCTTCGCGGCAAAATGTAGATCGCTTAAATGGTCATTGGAACTTTGGTCGTCCCGTGCGACCGAAGTCACTTTAAACCTAGATTAAAAAGTTCAATTTTGCACTCATGATCCTCATTGCGTACCTCGCATCCCTCCTTATTGGTCTGTCGCTGGGACTTCTCGGCGGAGGTGGATCGATTTTAACGCTGCCGGTTCTCGTCTACTTGTTTGGGGTCGACACCGTTGATGCGACGGCCTATTCACTATTCATTGTCGGCGCCACGGCCCTTGCGAGCATTCTACCTAAAGCGCGGGCAGGTGAAGTGGACTTTAAAACCGCCTTCTGGTTTGGACTCCCTTCTATTGCAGCGGTCTACTTCACGCGTTCGGTAATCATGCCCGCCATTCCGGACCCGATTTTGACCTCAGGCGAATTCGTCCTGGACAAGGGTACTGCACTCATGGTCTTGTTTGCCGTCCTGATGGTGTGGGCCGCACGTGGTATGATTAAAGGCCGCAAGGCCACGGACCCCACCGCGGCAAAGAAAGTGCTTAGTCCTGCCGCCAAGGTGGGCCTGGTCCTAACCGAAGGTGCTGGTGTAGGCATCCTCACCGGGCTTGTGGGCGCAGGGGGCGGATTTTTAATTATCCCTGCCCTCGTGCTGGTAACTGGCCTCGAAATGAAGGTGGCCGTGGGCACTTCGCTCACCATCATTGCGTTCAAATCACTGATCGGATTCACGGGCGACCTCGGCCACATGGATGCGGATTGGACCTTGCTCCTAATCGTCACGGGAATTGCCATACTCGGAATGATTGTAGGCACCATACTATCGAAGCGAATCGCATCAGGCCCGCTTCAGAAGGCTTTTGGCTGGTTCGTGCTGATCATGGGGCTCTTTATTTTAACTAAAGAATTTTTATCGTAAGACCAGCCTTGGCGTAACTTGAAACCCACAATGAACGTAGAACAGATTTACACCGGATGCTTGGCTCAAGGAGCCTACTTTATCTCGTCGAACGGCGAAGCAGTGGTCATTGACCCCTTGCGCGAAACCAAGCCCTACCTAGACCGCGCTGAAGCCCTAGGCGTTCAGATCAAGTATATTCTCGAGACTCACTTTCACGCAGACTTCGTGTCGGGCCACGTAGCCCTTTCAAAGGCTACCGGCGCGCCCATTGTGTACGGACCCAATGCCAACCCTGAATTTGAGACCCACATTGCCAATGACGGTGAAGTTTTACACGTTGGCGACGTGACCATCGAAGTCCTACACACCCCGGGCCATACCTTGGAATCTACCTGCTACGTCCTGCGCAACGAAGCGGGCGAGTACATAGCCATCTTCTCGGGCGACACCCTCTTTTTGGGTGACGTAGGCCGCCCTGACCTAGCGCAAAAGGCCGCGAGTATGACCCAAGAGGATCTCGCGAGCATCCTGTTTGACTCACTGCGCACCAAGATCATGACGCTTCCGCCGTCAATCACGGTCTACCCTGGCCACGGAGCCGGTTCGGCCTGCGGCAAGAACATGAGCAAAGAGACGGTCGGAACCCTCGCCGAGCAGCTCGAAACCAACTACGCCCTTCGGGCCGACATGACCCGAGAAGAGTTCATCAAAGAAGTAACCGACGGACTGGGCGTGCCCCCCGCCTACTTCCCGATGAACGTAGCCATGAACAAAAAGGCCATTCCGGGTGCCGAAGAAGTGCTTGCCGAAGCATCTAAAGCGTTTGAGCCCGTCGCCTTCAAGGCCATGGTGGGCGAAATGGACGCACTTGTACTCGACACACGCAAGCCCGACGACTTCGCGGCAGGTCATATCCCTGGATCCATCAACATTGGTATTGATGGCCAGTTTGCTCCGTGGGTGGGCGCGCTGATTCCGACCGACCAGACCCTGATGATCGTGTGCGAATCTGGTCGTGAAGATGAGGTCATTACCCGCTTGACCCGTGTAGGCTACGACCGCGTGCTGGGCTACCTCGAGGGCGGAATCGCCACGTGGAGTCAAGCCGGACTAGCGACCGATACAGTCACTCGAATCACGGCAACCGAACTTTCTAAGCGCCTTGCCGCGAAGCCTGATCTCAACATTGTCGACGCCCGCAAAGAAGGCGAATGGACGGCCCAAAACCTTCCGCAAGCCAAAAACATTGCGCTTGACGACCTGAATCTGAAGTTCAACGAGCTCCCCACCGACAGCACGATGCACATTCACTGTGCGGGCGGCTACCGTTCGATGATCTACGCTTCAATCCTAAAGAGCCGCGGAATCCACGATCTCGTGGACGTAATCGGCGGCTTTGGAGCCATCAAGGACACTCCAGGCCTTGAGACCAGCGCCTATGTATGCCCTAGCACGCTCAAAAAGCTCGAAGAAGAGAAGGCCGCAGCACATTCACACGCCGTTGCCGCAGGAGACGCACCCAAAGGCTTCATGGGCTGGCTGAAGAGTTTGCTCGGCTAATCATCGGTAGCTACTTCATAAAAAAAGCCGACCCAAACAGGGTCGGCTTTTTCATTACTCGTGTGCCTAAACCTACTCGCGGATCCAGCGGTGGCCTCGACCACCCACGAGACCGATTCCGCCCACGACATTGCTAAAGATGGGCACGGGCTGGGTGAAGGGACCGCCGCCTCCCTGTGCAGCCTGTAGTGAGCGCTCGTACTGCACTGTGGCCTCGTCGAGCTTCGAAATTTTGAGCTTTGTGGGAGTTCCTGAAACCCACTTGAAGACCTTGACCTCGATACTGCGCGTTTGGCCCAAAAAGAGGGCGTTGTCAAAGTCGATGCGCTCTCCGAAATCGCCACCAAATGCAGGCTGAAGTACTAATGGATCGTCAGAATCTGCAAAAATCGGGTACTGTCCCCAGGTGGTATCGGTTTGGTCTTCGTAAAACTCAAGTCGGTAGTACCCTGCAACCCCATCGTCCTGCAGGGTCACGCGCATGAGAACGTAAGGCATGTTAAACATTCCATTCCCTGGATTGAATCCGATAGAATCCATGGTAAAGGTTCCTCCTAAGGCAAATCCCTTGGCGCTACCCTCAACCTGCGGAAGTTCTCCCCACTTGGCCTTGATCGTGACCTTTTGGGCGGCCGCGGGCTTGAGCGGACTATAGTAGAATCCATCGGCGTTTCCGTCAGTGCGCAGCGTATCGAGCACGTTACCCAACGAGTCTTCGGCCCAAACAAGCGCGTCCGTAATACGCTGGGGTTCGCCCTGATCGAGGATTCCGATAGTGCGACTAAGGTGCGCTTTGAGCGTTTGATTGGGGTTGATGTCGGCGTAGAGCACGAGCACGGGATCCACCTGCTCGGCATCAAACGGAATAATGCGTTCGCACGAGGTTCCGACGAGTACGGCTGCTGCTGCAATGATTAGTTTGTTCATCGTGCTAGAATTCAAACGAGTAAGAAATGGATGGAATCAACGGAAAGAGACCGAAGCCCTTGAGCACACGGTTGTTGCTGTCGTCGTATCCAAAGTCCATGTAAAAAATGTTGATGCGGTTGTAGGCGTTGTACACGCCGAACTGCCATGCGCCGTCGCCCCAGCGAGTCGGCCGCTTCCACGTCAGCGAAATGTCGGCGCGGTGGTAGGCGGGCTCGCGGAACGAGTTGCGTCCCTCGATGGATTCCACGGTCTGAAGCCAGGTTCCGTCAAAGGCATCTTCGGGGCGCGCAAACATTTTGCGGGTGGCGAGGGTCACGGCGCGGCCGGTTCCGTACACGAATACGGCGCCCATCGAGAGGTTCTCGTTGAAGCTGTGGTTGAAGACTACGCTGAGGTCGTGGCGGCGGTCGTAGGTGTAGGGGAAGGGATTGCCAAAGTTGAGCTCGTCAAACTGGCGCGTGGTCTTCGCCAGTGTGTAGCCAATCCAGCCCGTCGATTTGCCAGTCTTTTTCTCGAGCAAAAATTCGCCGCCGTAGGCCCATCCGCGGCCCGTGGTGATCTTGGTCTGCCAGTCGCTAAAACCGAGAAAGAAGGTCGCGCCCTCTTTGTACTCGATTAGGTTACGCATGTCTTTATAGTAGCCCTCGATGCTGAATTCCCAGCCCTTGCCGAGGTTGTGGGCGTAACCAATGGCGGATTGCCAGGCCTCCTGGGGGCGGACGTTTTCAGTGACCGGAACCCACAAATCTGTCGGCAATCCGATGGTTTGATTGGCCAAAAGGTGCAGGAACTGCGCCATCTGCACGTAGCTCCACTTGATTGAACCGCGCTCGCTCACCAGATAGCGCGCCGAAAAGCGGGGCTGTACACTGAGGTAGTTCTTGGTTCCGACATTAAAGCCGTTGGCGTGAAAGCCCGCGTTCACGCGCAAGCGGTCGTTCAGCGCGATGTCGACAAGGCCGTAGGCGACTTGGTCCAGGGCGCGCTGCGTCGTCGATCCAAACGAAGTGTCGAGGTTGGTGCCGCCGTCGCTCCAGTTCCAGCTGCTGACGCCGGGTTCAAAGGTGTGCTGGGTCACGCTCGCGCCCCACTTAAAGGTGGTTTTGGAATCCCATCGGTACTCAAAGTCCCACTTGCCTCCGATGTCCTCGATCGAGCTGAGGTAGGCGATCGCATACTTGCTCGTGAAGGCGCCAGTGGGCGACTCTTCGCGGTCCTCACCTTTGATGTCGGTGATGAATCGGTAGCGGCTGTAGGTCGCCGTCGCATTCGAGAACAGCTTGGGACTCATCACCCACGACCAGCGTGCGGTGGCGATTTGGTTGCCCCAATTCAGCGAGTTGTCGAGTGTATTGGTAAATCGCGTCCCGTTGAATTCGTAGGACTCGCTAGTGCGCGCGTAGGCCTCGTCCAAACCTTGGTAGTAACTAAGATAGATCTGGTGGTTGCGGTTGATTTGATGGTTGATCTTGCCGTTGAGGTCGTAGAAGTAGTAGCCGCCACGGGTATTCGGACTTTGGGCCGCGATCAGGGGCTGCGCCAGCACATCGAGGTAGGTACGTCGGGCGCTCAGCAGCACTGAGGTCCGATCCTTCCACAGTGGTCCTTCGACGGTTAGTTTGCTCGAAATCAATCCGATAGCCCCTGTCGCCTTCCACTCTTTGCGGTTGCCCTCTTTCATTCTGATGTCGAGGACGCTTGACAGGCGGCCCCCGTAGTTGGCGGGGAATCCGCCTTTGATCAGGTCCACCGAGTTGATGGCGTCTGCGTTAAACACGCTAAAGAATCCGAAGAGGTGGTTGACGTTGTACACAGGGACCCCGTCGATCAGAATCAGGTTTTGGTCGGGGCCGCCGCCGCGGACGTAGAAGCCAGAGGTGCCCTCGGTTCCGCTTTGCACGCCTGGCATAAGCTGAATAATTTTCAAAATATCGGTCTCGCCGAGCAGTACGGGTAAGTTTTTCACGGACTTCATGCTGAGCGAAACCGTGCTCATCTGTACCTCATCTTGAATAGGACGGTCGGCAACAACCTCTACTTCATTGAGTTCCACATCGAGTGGCGTGAGCAGCAAATCCGCCTTTGCGGCGCCCGATCCCGGCCGCACGGTGCGCAACGCCGGGCTAAATGTGGGGTAGCTCGCCTGAAGCCGGGCGGAGTCGCCCTGCACGGTCAAGCTGTAGAATCCGTAGGCGTTGGTTTGGGTCGAACTGCCGGTGACCGCGTCGTAGACGTAGGCGCTGATAAGCGCCTCTCCGGACGAAGCGTCGCGCACAAATCCGCTCGCCGTCCACGTGCGCTGGGCCCATGCGTTCGCGCTGAGGGCAAGTGCAAGAACTGCCAATGCGGCCTGCTTTTTTAGTAAAAACTGCATGAATTCAGAAATTATAAGTACAAAGATGCGGCCTTGACCGCGGCTTTGCCTAAGTTTGGATGCACAAAATCACCCCAACGTTGCATATGCAATTCAACAAACTACTCCTTTTTGCGGGCGCAGCCTTGCTCAGCCTTCAACTCAGTGCCCAAACACTGACTCAAACGGTTCGCGGAACCGTCGTAGACGTCGACTCCAAGTACCCCCTACCCGGGGCCGTGGTGCGGGTCGGCGACCAAACGGTTCAAACAGATGAAAACGGGCAGTTCACCCTGCGCAACGTCCCCATCGGACGCCAAACCGTGGTCGTCAACTTGTTTGGCTACGAATCGCGCAACCAAGCAATTGAACTGAATTCCGCCAAAGAAGCGGTGCTGCAGTTCGGACTTTTGGAATCGAGCGTCAGCCTCGAAGAAGTGAGCGTCACCGCGACCGCGTCGGGCCAAGCCAAAAACGAAATGGCCACAGTCAGCGCGCGACAGTTCAGTGTTGAAGAAACTAACCTCTACGCCGGCAGCCGCGGCGAACCCGCGCGCATGGCGACCAACTTTGCGGGCGTTCAGGGATCCGACGACCAGCGCAACGACCTCGTCGTGCGCGGCAACACTCCGTCGGGCGTGCTTTACCGCATGGAGGGCATCAACATTCCAAACCCCAACCACTTCAGTATTCCAGGCACCGGCGGCGGCCCCGTGACCATTTTGAACAACAAATTCCTCGCGAATTCTGACTTTTTCACTGGAGCCTGGCCCGCCGAGTACGGCAACGCCATCGCGGGTGTATTTGACCTTCAAATGCGCGACGGCAACAACCAAAAGTTCGAAGGCAGCGCGCAGCTCGGCCTGCTCGGCACCGAGCTCATGCTCGAAGGTCCGCTCGGCAAGGGCGCTAAGGCCCCCAGTTTTTTGGCCGTCTACCGCTATTCGACGCTCAGCCTCTTTCAGTCGCTCAACATCAACCTCGGAACCAACGCCATTCCCCGCTACCAAGACGGGGCGTTTCGCGTGACGTTTCCGCAGAAGAACGGAGGCAAAATCGCCGCCTGGGGCATGTTTGGCGTGAGCGACATCGACATTCTGATCAGCGAGCAGACCGACACCTCGGGATTTGAAAGCTACGGTTCGACCGACCGCGACCAGTACTTCGGAAGCGACATGTTTGTGGGCGGAATCAACTACAGTAAGCCGATCAACAAGACCACCTACATCAAGGCGGGTGTGGCGGCTTCGACAGCGGTGATCCGCGCGGTCAACACCAAGCTGCAGCGCGAAATCGGCGACCTCGGCGGCGGCCAGTTCGGCTGGATCGTCACCGCCAACGACACCATGCTCAACTACACGTTCAAAGAGAATAAAATTCACGGATTCTTCTCGTACAACAAAAAGCTGAGCACCCGCAGCACGCTGCAGGCGGGCATCAACGTCGACCTCTACATGCTGAACTACCAAGATTCCGTGCGCCAATTTGACGGCGTTACCGGAATTCTGCCCCCCTGGCGCAAGCAGTGGAACACTCAAGCTCAATGGCCTGTCGTACAGCCCTACGTGAGCTACAAGAGCCGCCTGAACGAGAAGACCACCTTCACCGCCGGCGTGACGTCGCTCTACCTAGGGGTCAACGACAAGTCGTTCATGCCGCTTGAGCCGCGCGTCGGCCTGAGCTACCAGGCCACCGCGACCGACCGATTCTTTGCGGGCAGCGGCTTGCATGCCCAAGGACAGGCTCCCTACCTCTACTACTACGCGATGACGACGCAGAACTTTGATCCGCTCGAGCACAACCCCGACCGCATCGGCCTGATGAAGTCTGCCCAGGTGGCCGGCGGATGGGAGCGCACCTACAAAGGCTTGCCCGTGCGCACCAAAATCGAGGCCTACTACCAGTACCTCTACGACGTTCCCGTCGAAGTGCGGTCAAGCGCCTTCAGCATGGTCAACGCGGGTAGCGGTTTCGGACGCATCTGGCCCGACACGCTTCAAAACACGGGCACGGGCCGCAACTACGGCCTCGAATTGACCGCCGAGCGATTCTTTGCGGGCGGAGTCTACTTCTTGGCCACCGGTTCGCTGTTTGACGCGAAGTACCGCGGTTCCGACGGCGTACTGCGCAATACCATTTTCAACGGACGCTACGCGTTCAACCTGCTCGCAGCCAAGGAATTCAAACTCGGCCCCAACAACCGATTCACCCTGGGCGGCAAGTTCACTACCGTGGGCGGACGTTGGTTTGGCGACAAGGTTAACCAAAACGCCACGCTTCGAGCTGGCGAAATCATTTTTGAAAATGAAGGCTTTAACACGGTACAAAACAGGGCCTACCAGCGACTCGACCTCAAACTCGGCTACAAATGGAACTATCCCAACCTCGCGTGGGAATTTGGTCTGGACATCTCAAACCTCACTGGAGCGAAGAACATCCTGACGCTGACCTACGTTCCGGGACTGGACAATGTAGACACCCCCGACATTGACGAGGGCATTCGCGAAGAGTACCAGCTCGGACTCTTTCCCGTGTTCTACTTGCGCTGCGACTTTTAATTCGCTGGCGCGACGGGGTTAAGCCCCTAACGGCTTAAGGCCTAGTTTTGCAGCTCAATGCGCAAACTGGGCCTTTTTCTATTTCTCGCGGCATGCACCGCAAGCTTCGGCCAGACCATCTCGGTCACCGAACACGAAGTTCCCACCAAACCCGAACGCGTCGTCGTCGACGGATCCATGGCGGATGGCGAATGGTCCGGAGCCTTGAGCCTACCGCTCAGCTGGGAGATCAATCCTGGATACAACACCCCTGCCCCGCTGGCCACCGAAGGCTTCATCTTCAAAGACGACCAGGCCCTGTACGTGGCCTTTCGCTGCAGCGTCGACCCAAGCGACTTCAGGGCGAACCTCAACCGCCGCGACGCAGCTTGGGAAGACGACTTTGTCGGAATCGCCCTCGACGTCTACGGCGACACGCGCAACATGGTCTTTTTGGGCTCCAACGCGTATGGAGTCCAGCTCGACGTACGCAAAAACGATCCCGCCAACCACATGGATGACCAAATGGACGTTTCGTACGACGTCGAATTTGAGGCCCAGGGAGTGCGCAGCCCGAGCGAATACACCGTTGAATTACGAATTCCATTCAATACCCTGCAGTTTGGCAGCAGCAAGCGCCAGCGCTGGAAGTTCACCTTCTTTCGCCAGACCTACACCAAAGGCGTGCAGATCAACGTGCAGGCCAATCCGCAGTACCGCGAGATCGCATGTCCTGATTGCCAGTTTGCCCACTCGATGATTTTGGACGGAATCAAACCCAAACTCCGCCGCCAACTCATACCCTACGCCTTCGGAAGCGCCGTGGGCGAGCCCGGGTCGGCCGTGCAGCCGGGCGCTAAGGTGGGTGGTTCCGCGTTCATCGGACTCGACGCCGCCTCTTCGGTCGAGGTCGCGCTGAACCCCGACTTCAGCAACGTCGAAGCCGACGTCGCCCAGGTGGCCGTCAACTCCTCGTTCGCGCTCTTTTATCCCGAGCGCCGCCCCTTCTTTATCGAGGGCAGCGACCAGTTCGCCACGCGCCAGAACTACGTCTACACCCGCAGCATTGCCAACCCCTTGGGGCTGACCAAATTCACCAACCAGGGCCAGAAGTACCGCAGCTACGTGCTCACGGGCTACGATGCGGCGTCGCCCTACCTGGTTCCGGGGCGCAATTTTTCGGCGTACGGAACCTCTGGTGCCAACTGGTCGACCATTGCTCGAATTCAGCGCCGCCTGCCGTATGCGTCGGGCATTGGGCTTCTCGGAACCCAGCGCACCTACTTTGACGGCGGAAGCGGTTCGCTCGCCGCAGCCGACGTCAACCTGCGGATCAGCGACGCCCTGCGCTTTAAAGCCGAAGTCGCATTCAGCGACACCCGCGAACCCAATGCCAACTGGATCTCGGGAGGCGAGGACTTCAAAGGGCGCACTGCCGCCCTCGACGGAGAGCGATATCAAGGCATGGCGATGTACAGCGGATTGGTGCGCCAGTCGAAGCACTGGACGCTCCGCGCCGACGTGATGGGCCAAAGCCCCACCTTCAGGGCCGAAATGGGCTTTGAACCGCAAAACGACTGGATGCGCTACGAGCTCGGCGCGAGCTACAACGCATTCCCCAACAAAAAGTGGGTCAAGACCTGGGGCGTGTACAACGAGGCAACGCAATTCAGGTACTTTGACGGCGATCTGCGCCAAAACCACCACCTCGCTTGGGGCTGGATCCAGTGGGGTGGCAACCTGCGGAGCAGCTTCTTTCACCGCATCCGCTTTGATGAACTGTTTAAGGACGTTCGCTTTAGCAACCTCCGTACGTTGGGCGTCAACGTCAACTGGAAGCCCAGCCAAACGTTTAATACCGGATTCGAGTGGAACACTGGCCAAAGCATTGTTTACAACGAAATGCCGCTGCGTGTGGGGCGCGAATCCAATGCAGCCCTCGACCTTCAATTCCAAGTAGGCGGTCAGCTCCGCTGGAACCACATGCTGATTCATTCGCAGATGCACGAACTCGACGGTTCAGGGCTGATCTACAGGGGGTTTATTTACCGAAGTGGACTCGAATGGTCGCTTACCCGCGCGACTGAACTGCGTTTGATCGGACAGTGGGATGATTTTGCTGCACGCCTGCTGATCCAGCCGGTTCTCACCTACCGTCCCAACGCGTTCACTTTGCTGTACGCGGGCGGACAGTACGTGCAGGGAGCGTGGCAAGCTTACCTCAAGGGTCAGGTGGCTTTGGGATCTTAGCTAGTTGCTAGCAACCAGTTACTAGTTTTTACATGTTTAAACATTTAGTGGTAGGTTTGCATCATGACCGTAGATGTATTCAGTGACATTACGTGCCCCTTTTGCTACATCGGCAAGCGGCACCTCGAGGGGGCGTTGGCCGAACTCGGAATTTCAGATGCCGAAATCCGCTTTCGGAGCTTTGTGCTGGACCCGACTGTGGCGGATTCCGACCTCGGAACCCCCAGCACCGTCAATTTGGCCGCCAAAAAGGGTATGAGTGTGGCCGATGCCGAGCGCATGACCCAAGCGGTAGCCTACCGCGCCAGCCAAGTGGGCATTCCGATGGATTTTACCAAGGCCAAAGTGCTTCGCACCCGCGACGCCCATCGCCTCCTTCAGTGGGCGCGCACGCAGTCGCTCGAGCAGGCTGCCAAGCTTAAGGAAGAACTTATGAACGACTACTTCTGCGGCGGCGTGAACCTCAACGAGCCCGACGCTTTGGCCGATGCGGCCGAGCGGGCGGGGCTCGATCGCCGCTCCGCCCTAGACGTACTGGGTAACCCCGAAGCGTTTCGTGCCGAAGTCGAGGCCGACCTCGCCTACGCGCAGCGGCTCAACGTGCGCGGCGTTCCGTTTTTTGTATTCAACCAGCGCGTGGGCTTGAGCGGTGCGCAATCCGTTGAAACGTTTAAATCCGCGATGAAGGAATCGCTTCAGCTGCCTACCGAATGACCGCTTCGCAACTCGACGCGTGGTTGGGAAGCACGCGCACGGAGCGCATGCCCGCCCTGTTTATTGGCCACGGCAGCCCGATGAATGCGATTGAAGACAACCTGTTCACGCGCGAAATCCGGCGGCAGGGTGCCGAACTGAGTCCGCCGCGCGCCATTTTATGCGTTTCGGCCCACTGGGAGACCCGCGGAACGTTTTTTACGGCGATGGAGCGCCCGCGCACGATTCACGACTTCGGCGGATTTCCTGAAGCGCTTTACCAGGTGCAGTAACCTGCGCCGGGCATGCCCGAACTTGCGGCCACTGGCGCGGCCCTTACCCACGGAGGCATTGATACGGAACACTGGGGTTTGGACCACGGCGCGTGGAGCGTCCTGACGCACTTGGCGCCGAACGCTGACATTCCGGTGGTGCAAATGAGCCTCGACCGCGGCAAATCGCCCGCCGAGCACCTCGAGGTGGCCCGACAGCTCGCCGACCTTCGCCGCCGGGGCGTGCTCATTGTGGGCAGCGGCAACATGGTCCACAACTTGGGTCGGGTCGACTGGAACCGGCTGAACGAGGTCGGATACGCCTTTGACTGGGCCGAAGAGGCCCGGAGCCTCATTATGGACCGGGTGCGCAACCACAAGCTCGATGAGCTCGTTAACTACGCCCGACTGGGCACCGCCGTGCAGAACGCGGTTCCAACCCCAGAGCACTTTTTGCCGTTGCTCTACACTCTGGCGCTGCGCGAGCCCGACGAACCGCTCGAGGTGTTCAACGACTACGCGCTGGCGGGCTCCCTGACCATGACGTCGGTGGCGCTGGGCGCCTAATCGGCGCATTCCCCTTACTTTTAGGGCATGATTGAAGTCTCTACGGCGGTTTCGGCCGCCCCCCACGCGGCCTGGAGCGCGTTTAC